>FUFK010077356.1_pt1 | contig 18371 bp, 19 predicted proteins | sample 1021851 | NCBI WGS metagenome assembly FUFK01 (sample SAMEA51879418, study PRJEB19060) | metagenome
AAAACAAAAGGACTAGATATTTCTTCAGGAGTTGAAATATCAAAGGGAATAAAATCATCCCAATTAATTAAATCTTTTGTAAAAAAATGTAGGAACATCTAAATGATTAATATGAATGCAAATAGTCTAAAAAATTTACCAGACCTTAATGGAAGATTTGGTGAGTTTGGTGGAAGATTTGTAGCCGAAACCCTAATGCCTTTAATATTAAATGTTGAAGAATCATACGAAAAAGCAATAAAAGACAAATCATTTTTGTCAGAACTTGATTTACTTAGAAGAGATTATATTGGAAGACCCAGTCCCTTGTACTTCGCAAAAAGACTTACAGAATACTTTAAAGGTGCAAAAATTTATTTTAAAAGAGANGAATTAAATCATACCGGTGCNCATAAAATAAATAATGTAATTGGNCAAATNTTATTAGCNAAAAAAATGGGNAAAAATAAAATTATTGCTGAAACTGGNGCAGGTCAACATGGNGTTGCNACTGCAACAGCTTGTGCTTTNTTTGGTTATGAATGTGAAGTTTTCATGGGAGCTTCTGATATTGAAAGACAGAAACCTAATGTACAAAGAATGCATCTCTTAGGNGCAAAAATACATTCTGTTACTAGTGGCAAAGGAACNTTAAAAGATGCTATGAATGATGCATTAAGGTATTGGGTATCAAATGCTAATACACACTTTTATATTATTGGTACAGTTGCTGGACCCCATCCTTATCCCAAAATGGTAAGAGATTTTCAATCTATAATTGGAGAAGAAACAAAAAANCAAATATTAGAAAAAGAAGGTAAATTACCTAATGCACTANTAGCCTGTATAGGTGGTGGATCAAATGCTATAGGTTTATTTCATCCTTTTTTAGATGATAAAGATGTTGAATTATTTGGTGTTGAAGCAGCTGGAAAAGGATTAAATTCTGGAGAACATGCATCTTCAATAAATAAAGGTAAAGTAGGTATTTTACATGGAAATAAAACTTATTTANTACANNATAAATTTGGTCAAATTGAAGATGCTCATTCAATTTCAGCTGGATTAGATTATCCTGGCATTGGCCCAGAGCATTCATGGCTAAATGATATTGGAAGGGTAAAATATTTAACAGCTACTGATAAAGATAGTCTAAAAGCATTTCAACTTTGTTCTAAATTAGAGGGAATAATCCCTGCTCTTGAACCTTCACACGCTTTACATGTGACAGGTGTTCTCGCAAAAAAAAGAAAAGGACAAGTNCTTGTTATGAATATGTGTGGTAGAGGTGANAAGGATCTACCNACAATTATGCCTATTTTAGATAAAAAGATTTAATGATAAGAGTTAAAAATAAATTTAAAGAATTAAAACAAAAAAAACAAAAAGCTTTTGGTGTCTTTTTAACAGCAGGTTATCCATCTCTAGAATATTCAAAAGATATTTTTAAAAAAATTCTAGATGCTAAAGTCGATTTCATTGAAATTGGTTTGCCGTTCTCAGATCCAATGGCTGATGGACCTCTCATTCAACATTCAAGCCAAATTGCTATAGAACAAAATACATCAGTNGAAGAGTGNTTTAANNTTGTAAAAGAAATTAGAAAAATAAATAATGAAATTCCAATTATTTTGATGGGGTATTACAATCCAATTCATTATTACGGTAACTTAAAATTTATAAAAAAAGCAGTTTTATCTGGAATTGATGGATTAATTATAGTGGACTTGCCAATGGAAGAAGATGAAGAATTTTATAATTTGTCTTATAAAAATAATCTACCCTTAATTAGATTAGTTACACCAACAACTGATGAAGAAAGATTAAAAAAAATACTTAAAAANGCANNNGGNTTTGTTTATTATGTTTCTGTAACAGGTATAACTGGAACAAAAAGTGCATCAGTAAATGATGTTAAAAATAAGATTAAAGTTATAAAAAAAATTACAAATTTACCAGTTATTGCAGGATTTGGAATTAAAAATTCTGTGGATGCAAAAAAAATGAGTTCAATATCAGATGGGATTGTAATTGGGTCGTCTTTAGTTAATAAAATTGAAGAAGTGTATAAGAAAAAAAATGGATTAAACGAAATTTTTAATTTTTTAAAAAGTTTTAAATAGCAATTTTTGAGGTGATAATTTGAATTGGATAACAGATAAAGTCTTACCAAAATTTAAAGCATTAGTGAAAAAAGAAAATTCTGAAGAAGTTCTCTGGATTAAATGTAAGTCATGTGAGCAAATGATTTTTCATAAAGAACATGATAGCAATTTAAACGTATGTAAATCATGTGGTTATCACGATTTCATGAAAATTGAAAATAGGACAAAACTACTTTTAGATGAAGAAACAATTGAAAATATACAAGTTAATAAAATTGAAGATGACCCTTTGGATTTTAAAGATTTAAAAAAATATTCAGATAGACTAAAAATTGCTAGAAATAAAACAAATTCATATGATGCNATCTCTATTAAATATGGTTTAATTAACAATAAGCCTTGCGTTTTACTTTTGTTTGACTTCTCATTTATGGGTGGTTCTATGGGTAGATCAGTAGGCGATGCAATAATCAAAGCTGTAGATACTGCAATTGAAAAAAATTGTGCTTTATTAATCATACCCTCCTCAGGTGGTGCTAGAATGCAAGAAGGCATACTGTCCCTAATGCAAATGCCAAGATCTGTAGTTGCAATTCAAAAGTTAAAAGACAAATGTCTACCGTATATAGTTCTTTTATCAAATCCTACAACTGGAGGAGTTACTGCAAGTTTTGCTATGCTCGGTGATATACATTTGGCAGAACCTGGAGCAGTTATAGGTTTTGCAGGTAGAAGAGTCATTGAAGAAACAGTAAAAGAAAAGTTACCAGACGATTTTCAAAAATCAGAATACCTTCTCGAACATGGAATGATAGATAGAGTTATTGAAAGAAAAAATCAGAAAAAAGAAATTACACAAATTTTAGACTTTTTTCAAAAGTAATTAACTTTGATAAAAAATCAAAATAAAATTNATAATTTATTATTTAATATTACTAAATTATACCCAAAATACATTGATTTAAATTTGTTAAGACTTGAGAATCTTCTTCAAAAATTAGATAATCCTCAAAATAAACTTCCACCGGTTATCCATATAGCTGGAACAAATGGGAAAGGCTCAACATTAATTTTTATTAAAAATATAATGGAAGAGTATGGACTAAAAGTTCATTGTTATACATCACCTCACTTAATTCGTTTTAATGAAAGAATTNTTTTATCAAATAAACAAATTCANGATGATGANCTTTTTGANACATTAAATGAGGTAATTNAAATTAATAATAATGAAGAAATTACATTTTTTGAGCTGACAACTGCTGTAGCCNTACTTAATTTTTCAAGAAAAAAAGCTGATTTTTGTTTAATTGAAACTGGATTAGGTGGAAGATTAGACGCAACAAATACTATCANAAAGAAAATATTAAACATTATTACTTCAATAGGCTTAGACCATGAGGAATTTTTGTCTCCTTATTTGAAAAATATAGTTAGAGAAAAATGTGGCATATTAAGTAAAGACATACCAGTTATAATTTCCTCACAAAATACTAATTACAAAAGTCATTTATTAAGAAAAAGAATTAAAGATATAAATTGTAAAGTTTTAAAACTTAAATCTATTCCTAAAAATAGCTATCTAGGATTAATAGGAAATCATCAAAAAGTTAATGCTAAAACTGCTGTAACAGCTGTAAAATATGTCCTTAAAGACATTGCAAATGACGTAATACAAAAAGGTTTAAAAAAAGCAAGCTGGCCAGGTAGAATTCAAAAATTAACTTTTAAAAATAAATTAATAACAAAATCAAATGAAATTTTGATTGATGGTGCTCANAANATTGAAGGAGCAAAAATAATTAACTCACATTTAAATAAATTAAATTCAGGTAAATGGAATTTTATATTTGGAATGATGAATAACAAAAACCCTAGAGAATTCATANAAATAATAGAAGAACATATTGANAAAATTATTTTTATACCAATAAAAAANCAAAAAAACTCGTATCANCCTGAGGAGCTAAAAATTATTTTTAAAGAAAAAAAATTTAATTCTTCAGTAAAAAGAGATTTGAAATCTGCTCTTGATTCCATTAGTTCAAATAACCCTTTNTTTATTACAGGTTCTCTTTATTTAATGGGAGAAGTTTTAAAATTATTTTCTGTTAAAGAACTAGATTTTTAATTTAAATACTTTCCTTAATCCATTCTTCTAATTGTGATTTTGGAACTTGTCCCATCATNTCAGCTTCTAGTTTACCATTTTTAAATATCATTAAAGCTGGNATAGANCTAATATTAAACTCTTGAGCAGTATTAGGGTTTTCATCTATATTAATTTTTGCAACTGTTATGTTATCACTCATCTCATTTGAAATTTCGTCTAAGGCGGGTGCAATTGCTTTACAAGGCCCNCACCATTCAGCCCAAAAATCAACTAAAACAGGTTTTGATGAATCAAGCACATCATTTTTAAAATTTTTATCTGTTGTATTTAAAACTGGCATTTTTTTCTCCTATAAAAATTTAGTGGCGGAATAAATTTTTTCCATTTTTTGAATATAAATATTTATTTCTTCAACAAAATNTAACCTTTCATTATTTTTTTCTATACTATACTTATTTCTTAAATCATCAATCTGTTTATAAGCTTTAGGAATTGTAAACCAAGGAACATCATCTAGAGTCATTATCTGTTCACCTATTTGTTTATGAAATTTATTGAAGACTTCCGTAGGTAGNTTTTCAGGGGCTTCTTCATAAATAATTTTTTTTGCAAAATATTCATATCTTTTGTCTTCAAATCTNTCAGATATTATATATTTATCTTTCCAACTTGATAAATGAAATTCTTCCATAAGATTTTTGTCTTTATTTGATGGAAACCCTCCAAAATACAAGCTTTCTTCTGCCAAAATATCATTTTGTGGTTTNAGGTTTTCTTTATCATGATACTCTTCATCTAAAATTAACTTAATTCTTTCTATGAACTCTTTATTAGATCTTATTTTAGATGATCTATTTTCAAACAAATCTTTTTCAGTTTTGCTAATATTATTAATTTCAAAGAAATAATTATTATTAAAAATAGATGGATGTTTATTATGACCAAGTGTTTTCAAAAACTTTGGCTTTTCCTTCATCCTTTTCTTTAAATCTTGATAAGATAGCGATAAAATTGGTTCTGGATCAATTGATAAATCATAACATTGTGGATAATTATAATTTGGATGATTACAAATACTTGTAACTAAAGATGTTTTTAATTTACCAAAAGAAAATTCATTTAATGAAAAATTTTCATTAAGATTGATAAAATTATCTACATCTTTTTTGCTACAAGTTAATAAAATTTGTTTCCATATATCATAATCATTTTTTTTTACAATCTTTGCTAAATCAATTGTAGCTAATACATCACCCATTGCATCATGAGCTTTATGATTAATTTGATTTTCTTTGGCTAAATCTTCCAATTTAAAACTTGAGTTACCCTTAGAATTAATAGTTGTTTTAAGATAAGTATTATCATAATTATGAAACGATCTTATAACATTAAGAATATCACCCCTTTTATTTCCTTCTAATTGTGTTACGTAGGCATTAAATAATGTTTTAAAAAAAGTTTTTCTTATAATCTCTTCATCAAAATTTATTGAATTATAACCAAAAAATATAGCAGGAGACCAATTTTCAATTTTTCTTTTAATGTCTTTTGTTAAATCATAATGTGATAAATTTGTATTTTCTAAATTCTTTATACTTGTATTATTTACTATTAAAGCCTCTGGTTCTGGAACAAGTCCAGTTTTTAATCTACATCTTGTTTCAAATCTATCTAGTTCATTAAATTGTTCATCAACGCAAACTGCACCAAATTGAATAATTTGTGACCAATCTTTATTTTTACCAGTTGTTTCTAAATCATAAAAAACATATTTCATTTACAAGTAACTCATTATTTTTCTATCATCNTAAAATTTTTTGGTAAATTGATAATAACATCTCTTTCATAATTTGTTTTACCAAAATTAATTTTAAAAATAATTGGGTCTTTAATTATTTTTTCTAAAAAATTTGGCCACTCTACAAGTAAAATTTTTTTATCTAAATTATCTAAAATTCCTAACTCTAAAACTTCATCATTAGAATTTAATCTATACAAATCACAATGCAATATATCTACATCATCATTATATTTATATGTATTAACTATATTATATGTAGGACTAGAGACAAACTCTACAGATGTAAAAGATTTAATTATTTGTTGAGAAAAGTATGTTTTTCCAACACCTAAATCTCCATAAAAAAAAAATACAGTGACCTGCTTTTATATGATTTACAAAGTCTTTTAAAAAGATATTTACAGCTGACTTAGATTGAAAGTTTTTTTTTAAAATCCATTAATATCTATAACTATCAGATTTGAAAGGTCCTGCTTTAGAAACTCCTATATAACTAGCTTGATCATCTGATAATTCTGTTAATTTTGCACCTACTTTTTCAAGATGAAGCCGTGCTACTTTTTCATCTAAATGTCTTGGTAAAGTATATACTTTGTTTTGATAATTATCATGTTTTTGCCACAACTCGATTTGCGCTAAAACTTGATTTGTAAAAGAAGCACTCATAACAAAACTTGGATGACCTGTTGCACAACCTAGATTTACTAATCTACCTTTAGCTAAAACAATCAACTTTTTACCATCATTAAACTCAACTTCATCAACTTGAGGTTTAATTTCACTCCATTTCATATTTTGTAAAGACTCAACTTGAATTTCTGAGTCAAAGTGTCCAATATTACATACAATTGATCTATCTTTCATATTTCTCATATGATCCAAAGTGATTACATCTTTATTACCAGTAGCAGTAACAAATATATCTCCTCTTTTAGACGCCTCTTCCATAGTACAAACTTCATATCCTTCCATTGCAGCTTGCAATGCACAGATAGGGTCAATCTCAGTTACTATAACTCTTGCACCACCCTGCCTTAGAGATGCTGCTGAACCTTTCCCAACATCACCAAAACCTGCTACCACTGCAACTTTTCCAGACAACATTACATCTGTAGCCCTTCTTATTCCATCTACTAGGGATTCTCTACATCCATAAAGATTATCAAATTTAGACTTAGTGACTGAGTCATTTACGTTAAAAGCTGGGAAAGGTAATTGCCCTTTTTCTGCCATTTGATATAATCTTAAAACGCCAGTCGTAGTTTCCTCAGACACGCCTTTAATCGAATTTTTAACCTTAGTAAACCACCCTGGAGTAGATTTAAATCTTGTCATCAACTGTTTTTTTAAGGCCTCCTCTTCTTCATTACTAGGAGAACTCAAAACATCTTTGCCATTTTCTAATTCAGCTCCCAAAATTATATATAAGGTAGCATCGCCTCCATCATCTAAAATCATATTTGGGAATTCATCATTGCCCCAATCAAAAATTTTATCAACATATTGCCAATATTCAGTTAATGTTTCGCCTTTCTTAGCAAATACAGGAATATTTTTAGATGCAATTGCAGCAGCTGCATGATCTTGAGTTGAAAAAATATTACAACTTGCCCATCTCAGTGAAGCTCCTAATTTTTCAAGAGTTTCTATTAGAACAGCAGTTTGAATTGTCATATGAAGACAACCAGCAATTTTAGCTCCATTTAGAGGTTTACTTTTGCCATATAGTTCGCGGCATGCCATTAAACCAGGCATTTCACTCTCAGCTATAGCAATTTCTTTTAATCCCCAATCAGATAATGATATATCGTTAATTTCAAAATTATTCATGATTACTTCTTTTTAGAGATCTGATAGTTTTTGTCAATATTTATAAATTTAAAAAAATTTATTTGTTTAAAATTATATTGACACGAGCACCAATAATTTTTTTGTCATCATTAATAATATTTTCTGCAAAAATATCACCATTATGGGCTGAAATTATTTGTTTAGAAATAGACAAACCTAATCCAGAATGCTTTCCAAATTCTTTTTGATTAATTCTATCAGTATAAAATCTATCAAAAATTTTGTTAATAGCATTTTTTGGAAATCCTGGCCCATTATCTTCAAACAAAATAAAAATTTTTTTACCTTTAGAAAAAACTCTTATATTAATCTTACAATTTTTTCCAATTATAGATAGAGAGTTATCTATTAAATTATCAAAAACTTGAACTAGTTTATTACTATTTCCTATNAATTGTATGTCCGTTTCATTTTGGTCGTGGATAATTTTATACTTAAGTTTTGTTGCTCTTATGGAAATATAATTTTCTAATAATTTAAAAAGATCAATGTTTTCAAATTTTGTTCTGACTAAGTCAGCATCTAATCTACTAGAAAAAGAAATATCTGTAATTAACCTGTCGATTCTATCAATATCTTTAAACATTATTTCTATCATTTGTTTTTGATCTTTTTTATTTTTAGATTGAATAAAAGTTTCTGATGCTGAACGAAGTGAAGTAAGTGGATTTTTCAATTCATGTGCTACATCTGCAGCAAATGATTCTATATCATTAACTCTCTTTTCAATTTCACTAATCATAGTTTCGAATGACTTTGTTAATTTTCCTATCTCATCATTATATTTAGGAATTTCAAAAAGTTTTTTTGATCTTATTATTTTATTTTTTGAAATATAATCTGCTAAATTTGCCAATTTTATAATTGGATTTGTNATAGATCTAATTAAATATGCTGCTAATAAAATTGTAACTATTAAAATTATTCCTAATGTTTTAAATAATTCAATTTCTAAATCCAATAATTCATTTTCTATTTTATTTCCAGATGATGATATAACTGCCACCCCTCTGATAACTTTTAAGGACTTTACTGGTAAAGCTACATTTAATTTAAGGTTTTTAAAATTGTCAACTGTAACAAATCTAGAAACTTTTCCATTAAGAGCATTTTTTATAGAGATCGTTTTTATTTCATCGTTTTCAAAATTTTGATTATATTTTTTTAAATCTATTGGTTGAGAAATTATTTTTGATAAACTTGAAATAATATTTGTAAAAACCTTATTAAAATCTCTATCTTCTTTAAAAACTGGAAGTTTACTAATCTCCACTTTAGATGAGAAAAATCTTGTATCACTATCAGCAATTAAACTTCCATTTGTATTATATAATGTTGCTTTAAGTTGAAAATTTTGATCTCCAGATGTAAGTAAAGTTTGAAGTGCTACACCTGAAATTTTATTTTTTTCAATTAACCCATATTGATCTTCTGCCATTCCAATAGCTTTTGCAAAAGTTGTACCTTGCCTTTCCATAGCTAAGAACTCTGAGTTAATTAAGATCTCTTGATATTTATTAAAATATAAAATGATAAAAGGATAAAAAATTACTGGAAAAATTATTATAATAAGAATTCTAACTTTTAATGGTAAAAAGAAATTTCTAAAAAANTTTTTCACTTATTATCTCTATATCTATACCCAATTCCATAAAGTGTTTCAATTTTATCAAATTCTTTATCGCTATGTTTAAATTTTCTTCTCATTCTCTTAATATGACTATCTATTGTTCTATCATCGACATATATCGTTTCGCCATATGCAACATCCATTAGCTGATCTCTACTCTTAACTAATCCGGGTCTAGAAACTAAACTTTGTAAAATCAAAAATTCGGTGACTGTTAATCTTACATCTACATTTTTCCATGTAGATATGTGTCTATCTATATCTAACATTAGATCACCTCTTTGAATGATTTTTTCTGGATCAGTAGAGGTGGATAACGATGATCTTCTTAATACTGCTCTAATTCTTTCTATTAATAATTTTTGTGAAAAAGGTTTTGTTATATAATCATCAGCCCCCATTCTTAAACCTAAAGCTTCATCAATTTCTTCATCTTTACTTGTAAGAAAAATTACAGGAACATTTGAACTTATTCTCAATCTTTTTAACATCTCCATGCCATCAATNCGTGGCATTTTAATATCTAAAATNACAAGNTCAGGTATGTTTCTTTGCAATGCTATCAATCCTTTTTCACCGTCAGGATATGTTTCGACTTGCCAACCTTCATTTCTTAGAGCAACTGATACTGAGGTTAATATATGATTATCATCATCAACTAAAATAATTTTTTCATTCATCTTTTCACCTGTTCATTATTTAAATAATAAAAGTTTATGTCAAAAATGTGAAAAACTAATGAGCATCTGCCCAATTTTTAGCAAACCCATGATCTACACTTAATTTTACATTTAATGGTTTTATAGGTAAATGTGCATTTTCCATTATAGGTTTTACTAAGGCAATTATTTCTTCAATATCTTTGCTATTAACCTCAAATACCAGTTCATCGTGTACCTGCAGTAAAATTTTAGAATCTGAATTAATTTCTTTTAATTTATTTTGAACTTTTACCATTGCTAGTTTAATTATATCAGCTGCTGTTCCTTGTATTGGAGCATTAATAGCTTGCCTTTCAGAAAAAAGTTTTAAATTTTGATTACTATTTTTTTGAATATTAATATGCATTCTTCTTCCAAATAAGGTTTCTACATATCCATCTGAGTAAAGTTTTCTTTTAATTTCATCCATATAATTTCTTATATTTGGAAATCTTAGAAAATAAGAATCAATAAACTCTTTTGCCTCAGAATTTGAACACTTTAATTGTTTTGCTAAACCAAATGGTGAGATACCATAAATAATTCCAAAGTTTATAGCTTTTGCACTTCTTCTTAAATCTGATGTAATTTCATTTTTATTTTTGTTAAAAATTTTTGAAGCTGTATCTAAATGAATATCAACTCCATTATTAAAAGCAGAGAGCATACTCCTTTCCTCAGCAATATGAGCAATTAGTCTTAGCTCAATTTGAGAATAATCCATTGAAAGAAGATAATAATTAGGTTTTGATTCAAACGCAGTCCTTATCAATTTACCTTCGTTTGTTTTTATTGGAATATTTTGAAGATTAGGATCTGATGAAGACAATCTTCCTGTGCTAGTTCCAACCATTGAATAACTAGTATGTATTCTTTTTGTTTTAATATTTATCTGTTCAATTAAAGCTTTTGAGTACGTGCTCTTAAGTTTTGAAAAATGTCTCCAATCTAAAAGTAAATCTGCTATTTCATGTCCTTTATTTGATAAATCCTCTAAAATTGAAACACTAGTTTGCCAAGCTCCAGTTTTTGATTTTTTTCCCTTATCTAATTTTAATTTGTCAAAAAGTATTTCACCTAATTGCTTAGGAGAACCAATGTTGAATTCTTCTTTTGTTATTGAAAAAATTTTTTTCTCTAATTCTATAATATTTTTAGTTAATGTTTCTGAAAGTGAATTTAATGTTTTTTCATTTACTATTATACCTTCATTTTCAATGTCAGATAAAACTGATATTAATTCGCGTTCTAATTTTTGATAAACAAAATTTTTTTTATCAGACATCAATCTTAACTTTAAATTTTGATAAAGAGCAAGAGCGACATCTGAATCTTCAGCTGCGTAGTTAAGAGCTTCAAGTGGATTGATTAAATCAAAAGTTTTTTGGTTTACACCTTTACCGCACAAATCTTCATATTTAATTGTTGTATAATTGAGCTCTGTTTGTGCGAGTGTATCTAATTTATGATTTTGTACTTTTCCAAGATTGGTACAATACGACATACACATAGTATCATCAACTGGGGAAACTTCAATGTTACCATTATGATTTTGTCTTAATACATTCATGTCAAATTTGATATTATGTCCAATTTTCAAAATAGAAGGGTCTTCTAAAATAGGTTTAATTAAATTTATTGCTTTTTCAAATTCAATTTGATTAGGAAAATCGTCATTCTTTTTATTTTCAAAAAGATCATTATCATTATTAATATGCCTCAGTGGTATATACACTGCTTTGCCAATATCATACGCAATTGATAAACCAACTAGGTTTCCACTTTTAAAATTTAAAGAATTTGTTTCACAATCAATGGCAATTTCTGATTTTTCATTACAAATTTCTAAAACTTTTATTAGTTCATTCTCAGATGTTACTAATTCATAATTAACTTTACGTTCACTAAAGTTATTAATTTCATTGATATTCTCTTTCGTCTCTGATTTTTCTAAATCAATACCATCACTTATTTTCTCAATAAGCCTTTTAAAAGAATGTTTTTGTAAAAAATTTGAGAATATCTTTTTATTTTTATTAAAATCAAATTTTAATTCAGCTAAATCTAAATTTATAGGGACATCATTTTTTAATGTAACTAGTTTTTTTGAAATTAAAGCTAAATCTTTAAACTCTATNAGATTTTCTCTTCTCTTGTTTTGTTTAATTTCATTACTTCTAGTTAAAAGATCTTCTAAATTATTAAATTCATTTATTAAATCAGCCGCTGTTTTTAATCCAATACCTGGCACACCTGGAATATTGTCACTACTATCACCAGCTAATGCTTGAACATCTATAACTTTATCAGGTGAAACACCAAATTTTTCTTTAACTTTATTTTCATCAATCCATAAATTTTTCATAGGATCTAGCATTAATACATCGTTTNCTACTAANTGCATTAAGTCTTTATCCGAAGAAACTATGATAACTTCCTTATTTATTTTTTTAGCTTTTTGTACGAAAGTGGCAATTAAATCATCTGCCTCAAATCCTTCCATCTCTATAGTTGGCAAACCAATTGATTTGGATGCTTGTTTAATTAAATCAAATTGAGGGATTAAATCTTCAGGTGGTGAGGTTCTATTAGCCTTATAGTTAGCATAGATTTCGTTTCTAAAAGTTTCTCTTCCAAAATCAAACAATACACATATGTCTTGAGGATTAAAATCTTCTATTAGTTTTACCATCATATTTGTAAACCCATAAACTGCATTTATTGGAATACCATCAGGATTATTCATTGGAGGAAGAGCATAATATGCTCTAAAAATATATCCAGAACCATCAACTAATATNAGTTTTTCATTAGCTTTTTTTTCTGATATGTTATTCAATTTTTCTTCTAATAATTATTTTTTTAAAATAAAAATTTTAGAACAATATGGACAAACTTGTTTGCCACCTTTTGTTAAATTTAAATAAATTAAGGGATGCCCATAATCTTCGCCACCATCACAAGCAATAATTTTGTCTTTTACTCTAAAAATCTGTTTAAGGTCAGTTTTATTTGTTTTTATTTTTAAGTTTCTCATTGTTGTATTTATTCATAGATTTTATTATGTAATAATAAACTTTAACACAAATATATCAATCATCTATGCATAAAAAATGGATTAAACCAAAAAATAATTTAGCTATTGAGATACAAGATTTAAGTAAAACTTATATAAATTCACAAAAAAAAATTCATGCCTTATCAAATATTAATTTGAATATAAAATGCGGAAGTTTTTATGGTTTACTTGGTCCTAATGGAGCTGGAAAATCAACTATAATTAATATTTTAGGTGGTACAACTACTAAAGATACTGGAAAAATTAAAATTTGGGGACTTAATATTGATACTCATAGAAAGCAATCCAAACTAGCAATTGGGATAGTACCTCAAGAATTAAACATAGATGCTTTTTTTACACCAAAAGATCAACTTGAACTACAAGCTGGGTTGTTCAATGTACCAAAAAAGCAAAGAGTTACAGATTACATATTAGAATTGATGGAGCTAACTGAAAAAGCAAATTCATATAGTAGAAATTTATCTGGAGGTATGAGAAGGAGACTGTTAGTTGCGAAAGCAATGGTACATAATCCTCCAATAATTATTCTAGATGAACCAACAGCTGGGGTTGACATAGAATTGAGAAAAAAACTTTGGGATAATTTTAAAAAATTAAATAAAGAAGGTATAACAATTATTTTAACGACGCATTATCTAGAAGAAGCTGAAACATTATGTGATGAAATTGCTATAATTCATAAAGGCGAAATAGTCGCAAATGATAATAAAAAAAACCTACTTAAATTAATTGATAAAAAAATATTGATAATCAAATTTGAAGATTCTCCAAATAAAACATTAATTAATGCTCTAAGTAGGTTTGGAGAAACAAAAATTCTTAAAAAGGTTTGTCAAATAACCTTTAAACCCACGAAAGTATCAATCGATAAAATTTTAAAAGTTACAAAAAATCATGGCTTAACTATATTAGATCTTCAAACCAAAGATGCAAATTTAGAAGATGTGTTTATTTCACTAACTCAAAATTAAATAAGTTAATAATATCCCTATTAAAATTCCTTCAAAAAAAACAACCCATAGAATTTCATAATTAGATAAGTTTAAAAGTTTTTGAACTTGTTCTAATTTATTAATATGCCACTGTTTTAATTTTTTTAACAAAATATAATACTTTAAAATTATGGTTTTTTTTCAAAAGTTTTAATACCATCTTCAATATAATGAAATTTTTGTTTATCAATAGTGAATATCGCGATTTCTGGTTTAAAAACTGAAGGGTCGTCAAAAGTTCCAACCTTAAGAATTATTGAATTAGGTCTATTAGGATTTCTTGTTCCTATTGCTGTGCCGCAATCTTTGCAAAAGAGACGACTCATAGCCATTTCAATGTCTTTTCTTTTGTACGNTTTCGGCTTGCCTTTTACGAAGTTAAATTTATCTAAAGGCACAATCACTAAAACATTTGGATGACCTCCTGTTATATACTGACATTCTCTACAGTGGCACTGTATCGAAGCTTGAATATCACCAAGCGATTCATATTTTATAGCGCCACAATAACATCCACCAGAAATTTTCATTATAAACTCTTATACACTTTTAACTTCTATAATCATAAAAAATAATACCTCTATTATTTCTAATTTTAGAATTATAACTTACCTTAGCTTTTGGCATTATTTTTTTTTCTATAATTGCCTGACAAGCTCTGTACGCCTTTTCATTTTCATATTCAAATATTCTTGTAATTCTATGATTATCCTTATTCCAAACTTGCGCTGCTGTAGTTCTAACTAAACCAGCTTTTGACAACTCTTCCATGACATCTTTGGTCCAAACTTTTTCTTCAAAAGTAGCAATCCAGTGTTCAAGTTCAATTTTTGTCGCAAAATCTAGTTCCATGCAATTCATAAATAATGTTTCTTTAGTTATTGGTTTTACCATTTGGGAACCTTTATAATTTTTATTATTTTAATAATTTTTTGAAAAATGAAAAATACTTTTTTCAATTAAACTATTCCAAAATCAAACTAATTAAATTTTTAATTAGTAAAGTAAAACCAATTATAATTAAAATTATTAATACAAGTTTTTGAAAAATTTCATTTGACATTTTTTTTCTAACTTTAGAACCAAAAAACTGCCCTACAATTGCTGGTATTACTAATATTAAGCTTATAGTCAAATCATAATAATTACCTAATCCATGGTAAACCATAGAAGAATAAAGTGGTATCGATGCAAAAAAATACATTGTTGCAGTTGTTCTTATAAAAAACTCTTTATCTAAATTAATTGAAATCAAAAAAGTGATTATTGGGGGAGCATAAAAAGTTGTTAACCCACCTAATATTCCAGAAAAAAAACCTATTATAACTGATAATATTTTCTCATTAGCTTTTTTTAAATTTTTTAAATTGATTCCAAAAAAATTTAATGAAGTAAATATAATAATCACAGTAGCAATAGAAATTGATATAAAGTTTAAACTTAAACTCAAAATTAATTTTCCACCAATTAACAATCCTAAAAAAAGAGCTAGAAACATTGGTAAAAATCGAAAACTACCTATTCCCTTTTTAACATCCATTTGTAAAAAATTTGTAAATATTACTGGAAAACATAGAAGCATCATTGCTTTTGTTGGAGGTAATATAAAAGCAATAATTGGAACTGAAAACATTGACATTCCAATGCCAACTGATCCTTTTACAATACCCCCTATAAAAACCGATAAAATAATTAATATTAAGTTTTCAATAAGAAGATACTCAGACATTATTTAATTTATATAATTTAAATGGAAATTAATTTCCTTTTTGTTAAGTTTTTCTAACAAAAGTGGTTTTATTTTTTTAATTCCTACAAAAGGATGGATTTTAAGAGCTTCATTAATATTTTTTAGTGCATTTTCAAATTTTCCTAAACGTAAATTTATCTGAGCTAAACCTGAAATAGCACCAAAATGTCTTCTCTCTTTTTCCAATGTTAATTTAATATATTTTATAGATGTTAAATAATCTTTTTGTAAAAATTTAATTGTAGCTACTTTATTAAAAGGTTCAGCCCATTCTGGTTCAATCTTACAAAGATTTAAAAATACTTTGAGGGCTTTGTTTAAATTACCATTATTAAGCAATATAACACCTTTACTCATTTCTAAATTATTTTTTTGTTCTGAGCCTTTAGTTATCCAAATATTCCATATTTTTTTTTCTATACTTGTAGCTTCAGATAAATTTTCTGCATTTTTAAGTTTTAAAAATAAATAATTTAATTCATCAGAATTTGAATTTGAATTTACCAAAATTAAAAATAAAATTATAATAATGAGTTTAATTTTTTTCATATCAATAACTTAGAGTTAAATAATGGTGCGGCTGAGAAGACTCGAACTTCCACGGATTTTACTCCACAGCGACCTCAACGCTGCGCGTCTACCAGTTCCGCCACAGCCGCATTAATTTGTATCTTATGTTGTAAAATTTAAAAATCAACATATAACATCACTATGAAAATTAATAATAATGTAGAATTTAAACTCTCGAAAGATCTAGTGGAATATGATTCAGCTATTGAATTTATGAACTCTCATATCAATAAAATGAAGAAAAATAATGCGAAAGAATTGTTATGGTTTTTAGAACATAATTCTATCTTTACAGCCGGAACGTCTGCAAAAGAAATAGATCAAAATATCAAAGATAAAAATTTAATCCGATATGTTGGAAGAGGTGGGGAATGGACTTGGCATGGCCCTGGGCAAAGAGTGGTGTATATCATGCTAGACCTTAAACAAAGGGAAAAAGATATAAAAAAGTATATTAATAATTTAGAAGAATGGATTATATTAACTTTAAATTTTTTTAATATTGACGCTATTGTAAAAGAAGGAAACCCAGGAGTATGGATAAAAAAAAATAATGCTTTTTTTAAAATAGCTTCAATAGGTGTACGTATATCACATTGGATAACTTGGCATGGTATTTCAATAAATGTAAATCCAAATTTAAAGCCATTTGAAGAAATTGTTCCATGTGGAGTTCAAAATGGTTTTGTTACAAGTATAAAAAAGGAAGGTAAAAATATTTCATTAGATCAGTTTGATAAAAAGTTAAAAGAAAATTTTTATTTATTCTTTTAAATATTTCTATTTTTATGAAGTTTGATTAAATTTTTACATAAAATATTATAAGCCTTAAACGAATCTTTTTTTAAATCTTCATCATTAAAAAAGCCAATGGATTGATCATTTTCACTATTTTCATAATGTAGAATTTCATTTCTCTTTTTCCTTAACCAAGATATATCTTTTGAATATTTTATCTTATTTAATTCTAAACCCTCAACTAAATTGTTTGTATCATCTTGATGAAATATATTATCTAAAATTGTTAACGAAAATACTATAATCGTTGCCCACATATTATTTTTTTTTGCTAAAATAATTTCGTTAAATATCTTTTTTGAATTTGAATTTAAATAACTCAAAATTATTTCAATTTCAAAATGGTCAGTTTTATGATCAGTTTTGTTTCTCATATTTAATTTTTATTAATTTATAAATTTTTTTAAATATTAAAACATCATTTTCTCTTTTTTCTTTTTCTTCTTCTACAATACCCCACTTTTTTGATTGCCATATTTCATGCAAATAAGTGTTGTTATATAAATCTATTGGCTTAATTCTATTAGTTATAAAAAGGTAACTTAATAACACTGAACTCGTAATCTTAGTAATAATCAACAAACATGATAAAATTATGTCATCTAATTGAATTAACTTTTTTTTTAACAACACTATTGAAGATTTGTTTTGTTTAATTGGAGTAATATTAAAAGTATAATCAAAGTTTAATTCTTCTTTTTTTAATTTTTTTAATTGTGAATTCCAATTATCTAATTGTAAAGTGTACAGATCATCTGGTTTATTTTCCCAATAACAAATTAGATCTGTATTTATATACTTCATAATTTCTTCAATATATTTTTGTTTATCAACTAAAATTTTATCTTTAGCTATGGAGAAAATATTATAATAGATGGATTGATTAAAATTTTTTAATTTAAATTTTTTTATTTCTTTCAAAATTAAATAAGGGGACATTTTATTTTTAAAATTAAATGATACTTTTTCTGGTGTTTTAATTTCTTTATTATTAATAAA
>FUFK010056407.1_pt1 | contig 18361 bp, 15 predicted proteins | sample 1021851 | NCBI WGS metagenome assembly FUFK01 (sample SAMEA51879418, study PRJEB19060) | metagenome
TCCAGGGAGGAAATTTTGGGTTTTTGCCGTTACTGGTCCAAAAAGTATTTTTCAGAAAAACGGTTTCGGGATCTGCTTGAAAAAAATTACACTCAGGAAAACCTGGAACGTCATCACCATGAATTTGATGAAATATTCCAATTCCTGAATGCTTTTCGTGTCTTGTGTCTGACCAAAGTTTCCATGACAGGAACCGATCAGGTCAACCGTTTGATTGAACAGCACTCTCCATATTTTACAGAAGATGAATCAAATTTCTCTGCAATCCCAGGATCTCCAGTGATCTGCACCCGGAATCATTATGATTTGAATCTGATGAATGGAGATCAGGGGATTCACCTAAAATTCGAATCAAAGATCCCCAACAAAATTGAAGTTAAAGCACTTTTTCAAGTTGAAGGGCAATACAAGACCTTTTATGATCATCAGTTAAACTCTGTGGAACTTGCCTACGCCATTACCGTTCATAAAAGTCAGGGTTCCGAATATGACCATGTGGCGGTAATTCTACCTTCCGAAGATTTAGAGGGGGAGGAAAGTGAATCAACCAAGGGTTTCACTGAGCTCCAGAATCTTGAAATGCTCTACACGGCCATCACCCGCGCCCGTCGATCGGCAGTCATTGTTGGACAACGCCAAGTTTTGACACATGCACTTCAACGCAGGGTAAGGCGACGTTCTGGTTTGATCCANATTTTTTCAGGACGTGAAAAGGACGACGAAAATTCCAGCCAGANTCTCCCAAAGTGCATTTCTTGAAATCTTCTAGCAGCTTTTGTTTNTTTCTGATTGTTTTGATTTTCTCACCGGTTTTGTTGGCAGCCGAAGATGAGATGGTTTTCAGTTTGGCTGCTGAAGGTAACAGCGAAGAATTGGGTGAGGCACTTCAGGATTTTCCCGATATCAACAAAACCGATACAAATGGGATGACCCTTCTTCTGAATGCGGTCTTGTATGGAAATCTCAAAAATACTGTAACTCTTCTGGAAGCCGGTGCAGATCCTGAAATATCGAATGGTCTGGGGCTGAATCCTCTTTTCCTGGCCATCCGCAACGGGGACACGGAACTTGTTGACATTCTTCTTGATAAAGGGGCGGACTCTGAAGCTCAGATTGAAGACGGATCCACTCCCTTGATCTTTGCCTCCATGCTGGGTGAATTGGGAGTAGTCCGGAACTTGTTGAACCGCGGAGTAAACGTTGAAGCCCAAACCGCCAATGGAGAAACNGCCCTGATTGCAGCATCCTTTGAGGGACACTTGGGAATCGTGAGATTGTTGTTGGATCAAGGGGCTGACATCGAAAGTGTCAATCAGGAAGGTTTTACATCCGTAATCGCCGCTGCCAGTAATGGTTACATCGAGGTCGTCACCCTCTTAACCCAAAGAGGAGCCAAGGCTGAAGCTCTCCCGATGAGCAGCAGGGAAACCCTAAGCCTTGATGTNTTAGGAGAAAGTTCGCAGCAACTCAGTATTCAGGAATCAGAATTTCTGGAAACAGGCTCGGCAGAACTTTATGAATTGATTAGTGCTTCCATCGAGGGTCGCTTGAGTCGAGTCAGTCAGATGCTGAATCAGGGAATGGACGTGAACCAGAGGGATGAGGCAGGACGTACTGCTTTGATGGAAGCAAGTGCCTTTGGCCGTTTCGGTGTTGTTGTTAGATTGATTAATGCTGGTGCCGATATCAATTTGCGTGACAACCAGGGCATTACTTCTCTGATGTTGGCAACATTGGAAGGCCGTGAAAGGGTTGTTAAGCTTTTGATTGATAAGAAAGCTGATGTCAATGCTCAGGATGGTGAAGGGATTACTGCACTGATGCTGGCAGGTGATGAGGGTCGAACCGAAATTGCCAGAATCCTTATTGATAATAANGCAGACGTTAACCGACAAAGCAACAGTGGAAGCAGTGCGTTGATGGAAGCTGCTATAGAAGGCCGTACCGACACNGTAAAACTGCTTTTGGNAAATGGNGCGGANCCAGAATTGATCGANGCCTTTGGAAGAACTGCTTTACTTGGCGCAAGACAGGAGGGTTATCAGGATATCGTTCAATTGCTCGATGAGGCAGGCCAGTAATTTAATAAATCGTTGCGTTTAAAGTAACAAACACCNNCAGAATCATCTTATGCTCTTANCTCCCAATACCTNCGGTTACTACGGTGATTACGGAGGAAAATTCATTCCAGAAATCCTNACCACGACCTTTGACGAACTCATCGAGGCTTTCCANGANGCAAAGGCTGACCCAAAGTTCTGGGAAGAATACGTAAACGTNATGCAAACCTATTCCTGCAGGCCAACCCCTTTGACTAACCTCTATAATTTTTCNGANATGCTAGGAGGTCGGTTTGAGATCTACTGCAAGAGAGAAGATCTAAACCACACAGGTGCCCATAAAGTCAACAATGTTATGGGGCAAGGATTGCTAGTTAAAAGAATGGGAAAAAGCCGTGTCATTGCCGAAACCGGAGCCGGCCAGCACGGAGTGGCAACGGCAACCATGGCCGCAAGATTCGGTCTCGATTGCGTCATTTACATGGGNGCTCTGGATGTAGAAAGACAACGCCCAAATGTCTTTTGGATGGAACAGCTTGGCGCCGAAGTGATTCCTGTAACCGATGGGACTGCGACCCTTAAGGATGCCATCAACGCGGCGATGAGGGACTGGGCTGAAAGCATGGAAAACACCCATTATGTTTTAGGAACAACCTGTGGGCCACACCCGTTTCCGGAAATGGTTTCCTATTTTCAATCTTTGATCGGCGAGGAATCAAAAACCCAGATGCTGGAAAAGGTAGGCAGACTTCCAGACAGGGTTTATGCCTGTGTCGGCGGTGGTTCCAATGCCAGCGGGATTTTTCTTCCTTTTATAGAGGATAAAGAGGTTTCTCTGGTAGGGGTAGAAGCAGGAGGACATGGTATTGAAACCGGAGAACATGCTGCTCGTTTTGCTGGTGGTTCGGTCGGCATTGCCCAGGGATACAAAACCTATTTTTTCCAGAATACGGAAGGGCAGATGCAGCATACCCACTCAATTGCTGCGGGATTAGATTATATCGGGGTCAGTCCGATTTTAAGTCATCTTCATGATCAGGGACGGGTTCGGTTCTGTGCTGCTGATGACGAAGCGGTTGTAGAAGCAACTAAATTACTGATCCGCAGGGAAGGTATNATNCCNGCNNTNGANNGCAGTCATGNCTTTGCNGGNTTGATTGNAGAAGCAGACCAGATCGGNGATGGAGANATNATNNTNNTNAATCTTTCCGGTCGNGGTGATAAGGATATTTTTAATATTGCCGAAGCGATGCAGGATGAAAAATGGCAGCAGTTTATCAGGGAGAAGGCATCCTTAAACCTTTGAGCATTGACAGAAATTCATGAGCCTCAGCGAACACATCCGTAAAAAATTAGAAAAAAGGAAAATCTTGCTGATGACCCATGTGGTCGTGGGCTATCCTTCCTTGGAGGCAAACTGGTCTATGCTCCAGGCAATGTCTGAAGCGGAGGTGGACCTGGTCGAATTACAAATGCCNTTCAGCGAACCGACTGCGGATGGTCCCCTGTTTGTNCGTGCCAACCAGGAATCCCTCAGCCGTGGTACAAACCTGGATGATTATTTTACACTGATGAAGCGTGTTGTCGGTGAATGTCCGATGCAGGTGTTGATGATGGGTTATTGTAATACAGCCTTTATGATCGGATTCGATCAATTCCCGGAAATGCTGAAAGAAAATGGAGCTTCCGGATTTATCATCCCTGACCTTCCGGTCGAGGAGTACGGGGTGTTACATCAAAAAAGTGCAGATTGCGGGATCCATCCCGTGATGCTTTGTACTCCCACCAACACTCCGGCAAGACTGGAAAAGATCCTCTCGAACGCAAGCGGTTTCGTCTACTGTGTTTCACGCAAAGGAGTTACCGGAAAGAGTACTGAGTTGAATAAGGAGACCAGTGACTTCTTGGAGCAATGTCGGGAAATGACTGACGTGCCACTCGCCCTGGGTTTCGGACTCTCACGTGCTGAGGATCTCAAAATGCTTCATGGCAAAGCCGAGATTGCGATTGTTGGCTCCGCGTTGCTCAGATCCTGGGAAGAAGGAGGCGAAAGCCAATACAGAGAGCATCTGTTCGAACTCGCCTCAGCAAGAAACTGAACTGGAAGAACAGTNTCCAGGTATATAGTTTCAAAGTTTCCTCTCTCAAAACATTCTAAATNNTCAACAAAATCATGAAAATCTATTGGCTTTTCCTAGTGTTTTGCTTTTATGGATGCACCATCTCCCTGGATGGTCCAGAACAGCCTGTAAAATATGTTGATCTCGAAAAATTCATGGGGAAGTGGTACGTCATTGCGTTCACTCCCACTTTTGTTGATGAGGGTGCTGAAAACGGTATCGAAACCTATCGTTTAGGTGAGGATGGCAATATCGAAATCGAATACACCTTCAGTGTCGATGGAGAGTTCGAAAGCCATCTTCAAACAGGAATTGTTCAACCCGATCCAAGCAACGCAAAATGGAGGTTGAANTANAATTGGCTGCTAAGTTTTGACTANTACCTGATCGTTGAAATCGATCCTGAATATGAATACACGGTNATCGGAGTTCCAGACAGAAGTTATGTCTGGGTNATGTCGCGGGAAAAGAANATGGATGAAAAGCTGCTCGTTGAAATACTTACACGCCTCAAAGAAAGAGGATACGACATGGAGAAAATCGAAAGAATGAAATTCTCTTCATGAAAAATTTCTTAAAGAGTTACTGACCTAACTTTGTTTCCCTCCTGTTACGGGGTTGATGCTAAAGGTACGGATTTCTGAGATGGTTTGCTGTCCGCTGGCTTTTCTGCCGATTACCCGCCAGTAGAGTTTGTTTTTTTCCAACGATTTCATCAGACCCATTGCCATTCCAGGTAACTCGCCCGAAAGAGGAACAATTTCCTTGTCGGCAATCCATCGGTCTCCCTGGGGTAGATCAAAGAATGCNCCTCCGTCCTCAAATTGATCATCCACNCCAATCTGGATTTTAAACTCGCTGAATACGAGACTGTCCCACTGGAACAGGAAAAGTCCGTTTTCTTCAAAGACAAAACCATCGGTTGGAAGCAGAAGCTTGATATCACTGAGCTGGATGATGTTGGATTTGATTTCGTTATTGTCTTCTTTATTTTCTTCAACTTCATCATCCGGGTCGACCATCGCAACCACTTGGTATTCTCCCAGCAGTTGATCTTCCGGTAGAACATATTCGAGGTCGAAGGTCACCACCTCTCCGGGAGCCATCACGTAGGCCGTCGGAGTCCCAATGATCGTTTTTCTGCGTGGTTGTCGTGTATTGAAATACTCGATTCGGGCGCGGGTCCCCTGAACAATATCGCCTCCAACATTCATCAGGTTNAGGCGGATACGAAGCCTTTCTCCGCGAAGAGCATGTTTGGGAATCACCTGGGCCGATTCCCAGCGTAAATCGGGCGGATCGAACTGAAGTGAAATGGGTCTCCGTGCTCCTTTGTCTCCCCCTCCTGTCATCTGCAACTGTGCTTCTTCGATTTCAGTCCGAGATGCAATCAAGAATTGCCTTTCTTCACCAATCGGGGTTTGGGTGAAAAGACTTTTGAACTGCGGGTCCCAAAGCTTGACCGATACCCGGTAGAGTCCTGTTTCATCGAGCATGACCTCGTGCATCACCCGAACGGTGTCCAGTGCATTGACCTGAATCACTTTTCTCATGTTCTTCCGGGTCGANGTCTTGTTGTTGACTTTAACATCGAACTCGAATCCCACCTGCTGAGATTTGCCGGAAAGGTTCGTGATCGCGGCCTGAATCAGTTGAAGATCACCCTGACGAGGACAACTTGGGTTTTCTGCGGATTTCATGATCGATTCCGGAGAATTGAGTTGCAGATCCGGACTGTCAGGAAGCGGGCATGTTTTTGAAAGGACCACCGCCATGATTTCCAGCGGTGGGGCTTTTTGNGCATGGATGCTTGCAGGAAAACTGAAAAAACTGAAACAAATGAGGGTCAGGAAGCTGATCGCAGATGCTGATTTCATGTTCAATCGATTTGGTAGATCAATTCTCAAAGGTCAAACCCCCTTGAAAAATCAAGAAGGTTAAAGTGCACATGCCAATGCATGATCTGTACAAATTTGAGAATGGATCGGATAGAGAGATGAAAAGGATGAAATGATTTACTTCATCCTTTGAAACAAGCAGACCTTTCTAGTCGATTCAGGTCATTGAGGGCTGAAGAAAGAGGATGATGTCAACTCACCAGACGCAGACCACCCGTTTCTTGGGGTTCTTCCTTTTCCTGGAGTTCATACCACGATTTTAGGTTTTCCTGNAAATCCTCATGGANGGTGCAGTGAATCGGGCCGAGGTGTTCCAGNTGGATTAAAGTGATTAAACGGATTTTCACCATTTCCAGCAGTGACATGAAAGTTAAAATCAACCAGGATCGTTCATGGATGTCTTCAAAAAGGTCTTCAAAAAGAATCCTGGGGCGCTTATTGAAAAGCTGAATAATCTGGTCGATTCTGTCCTCGATTCTTAAATTCTCGGTTTCCACAATGTGGCGTGTGATCTTGGGGCGTCGCGCCATCACTTGCTGAAAGGCTTCCATCAAGGCAAAGACGGATACATCCTCGAATTCAGGATTTGCTTCGCTTTGATCCGAAACAAATTCCTCCGTTTCAGGACGGGTGAAAATGTCCCGCCAGAGCACATCCCTGGAACTGATTTCAAAAGCAGCATCCTTGAAACGTTGGTATTCGAGCAAGCGCATCCGCAGAATTTCTTCCGGATTCTCTTCGTCTTCATCCTCCATTTCCTCAATCGGTTTCGGCAGCAGATGCCTGGATTTGATGAGAATTAATGTAGCCGCGATTTCAAGGAACTCACCNGCGATGTCCAGGTTNACCGACTGCATCAGTTCAATGTAGGANAGGTAGGAGGATGTNANTTCNGAGAGCTTGACCTCAGCAATTGAAACTTCTTTTTTCCTGATCAGATGAAGCAGTAAATCAAGCGGTCCCTCAAAGAGAGGGATTTTGATTTCCAGCGGATTTTCTGGGTTGGGGAAGAGGTTCATCGCGTCCATGCGATCTTCTGCGTGTTCCATCACGTTTCTCATTGGGGTTTAATCGACGGGTTCCGGAATCCCTTCCTGAANCGATTCGTCGATGCCTTGAGGCGTTGGTAAGTCTAAATCCTTGAGTACTTTCTCAGTAACATTTTTCTCTGTTTTCAATGCTTCATATCGTGCTCTGGCCCTGGTGGTCACCCGGATCAAATCCTCCTGGGATCGTATGATCGTGGGCCTGATGAAGAGCAGCAAGTTGGTTTTGGTGACTGTATTGGTTTTGGATCCAAACATCCAGCCAATCAAAGGCAGGTCTCCGAAACCCGGGATCTTGCTTTCAGAACGATTCTGCTTTTCATCAATCAACCCTCCAAGCACGATGATTTCATCGTTTCCTGCAACAACCGAAGTCTGCAACTCACGTTTATAAGTTGTAATGGCCTGTTGAGTCAAAACGCTTTCTGTCGAAACCTGACTCGATTCCTGTTTGATTTCAAGTCGGATACTATCAGAACCGCTAATTTGTGGTTTGATGGTAATTTTGGTTCCAACGTCTTTGAATTCAAACTGTGTTGTAGTCAGTTGATTGGCATCGGTCACTGTTTTGGTCCCGATCGGAATNTTGGATGAAACATTCAATACGGCTTCTTCATTGTTCATCATCAACACCTGCGGATTTCCCAAAATATTGACATCCGTGTCTCCCTTGGTGGCATTGATAAAAGCCCCGAAAGANTAGAACTCAGTTCCCCCGATGCTGATGGTGTTTGCGTTTAAATAACCNAGGTTAGAGGTGCCTGATGCGGCTGCAGCGGATGCCGTGTCAAAAGCTCCGCCTCCTGGGAATCCTCCGCTGAGAATCCGGTTGTTATCTGTTGCTCCAGTTGCTTTCCAGTTAATTCCAAAGTTAAGACTTTTTGCCAGGGTTACTTCCATCACCAGGGCTTCAACGTAGACCTGCATCCTCGGAACATCCAACTCCAAAATGATCTGGTCCAGGGTTTCAAAAGTATCNGCNGGAGCAAATATCAAAAGAGTATTGGTGGCTTCGTCGGCGCTGATTTGAATTTCGGATCCGCCTGTATTGGTTTTTTGAGCCTCCTCTCCCTCCCGTTTGGGTTGTTCGTCCTTACGTGCAACTTCGGTAATCTTACCCGTAACTTCCTTCAAAAGCTGGGCCATGTCCTTGGCGACGGCGTGTTTCAACTGGTAAAGTTTGAAATTGCTCTGAATTTTCCCGCTTTCCTGGAAGATATCGAGTTGTTTGACCAGCCCGATGATTCTTTCAATTTCCATACGNTCGGCGATGATGATCAGGGCGTTGAGCCTGGTTTCTTCAATGATTTTAATCGGACTTCCAGGATCGGCCTGCCCTTCTCCCTTACCCGCCACAATCCGGTCGGAAAAAATCTTTGACAGTAACGGGGCCATGCGTTTGGCAGAAGTATATTCNAGGGGGACCAGTCTCAACTGAGTATCTCCGGAAACCGATTGTGGAACATCCAGTTCATCGACAAGGTTGAGTACTCTTTCCGTATCGATNCGGTCTGCAATGATGATCAAGGCATTCAACCGGGATTCCGGGATGATTTTCACGGGGCTTCCCGGTGAGGCTTTTCCCTCTCCTTTACCTGCAACAATCCGGTCTGCAAATATTTTGGAAAGCAGGGGGGCCAGGATCTTTGCGGATGAGTGTTTCAGTGGATGCAATTTGACCCGCATGTCTCCACGCGGGATGTCCAATTGATTGGTAAGCGCAATGATCTCATTCGTAGTGACAGGATTGGCAATGATGACCAAAGCATTGAGTGGTGCAAAGGGNACGATGTTGATCGATGCGGTTTTCGGGAACACCGTGGTGATCAGAGGAACGATTTTTCCAGGTTCGGTGTAGCGTAATTCATGGATGGTGGTGCTGGCTCCTTCAACAGGAACATCCACCTCCTCAATAAAATTGATCAGAGTGTTGGTGACTTCCTGGGTTGCAATGATAAATAGTGCGTTCAGTCGATTTTCAATCAGCAGTTTGAACTGGTAGGGCTTTCCNTTCAGGGTCAGATTGGCAAACAGTTCAGAAACGGTTTTGTGGATTTCTGCAACATTGTTGTGCAAAACCCGATGCAGGGTCACGGTCTGTTCCAGTCCCTCCGGAAGAGGCACATCNAGGGCGTCGATGATTTCAACGATCCGTTCGATGTTTGCCGCATCATCAATCACAATCAGCACTTCCAAAGGTTCGTAAACCAGCATCACCCCGGTTTTAGAAAAAATCGGCTGCAAGGCGGCCTGAACCCTTTTGAGATCACTGTGACGNACNGGAATCAGGCGCATCACGTAATTTCCACCNGAAGCNCCCACTCCTTCTTCATCGGTGCTGATGGGAAGTCTTTTGAAACGGGCCTCTGCCGCAGGGACGATTTCAACCACGTTGCTTCCCTGCCGACGGACCATCGCCAGTCCCTGGGTTTTAAGGATTTTTTCAAAAAAGAAAAAAGCATCTTCCGCAGTGACCTGAAAATTCGGCGGGGCNGTGATCGACATCTGNCCCCTCAGGATCTGNTCCTGGTAGACAAAGACGGTATTCGTCCTCATCGAGATGATTTTAATGAATTCCTTGAGTACCAGATTCTGGGGAAGATTGATCGTGACTTTATCATTCTTCCCTGCTGCCTCGAGAGCGAGAGGGTTCAACGAAAAAACCAGCATGGCCAGAAAAAACCAGCCGATGCCTCGGGTTTTCGACTTAGAGGATANGGACTGTAAAAAGTNCAAAATGAATGTTTTCAGACGGATCAACAAAAGCCTGTCAAAGTTTTNAAGATTGAAATTGATGTCGGGCGTATTNTAAATCCTCAGCCGTGGTGATTTTCAGATTACCCATTTCTCCCGGTACAGGGTGGACGGATTTCCCCATTTTTTCCAGCATAGAAGCATCATCCGTGACATCCCAATTCTCTTCGCGGGATTTTAACGATGCTTCCCAGAGATCCTCAAAACGAAAACCCTGGGGTGTCTGGACTGCAAAAAGTTCGTTTCGATCGAGTAGTTCACAATTTAAATCATCTTTTTCCAATGAGTTCTCCAACTTTTCAATCCAGTNCCTGCTTGGNTCTTGTTTAGTNCGGATCCTCCGAACTGTATCATGNATNGGGATTACCGGAATCGCAGAACCATTTTCCCGGCAGACATCAAGGATTCTGTCAATTAGATCCGTAGTACAGAAAATCCTGGCTCCATCATGGATCAGAACCATATCCGGAAGTTCGTCATGCTGGTGGATATGTTCCAAAGCTTTATGAACCGAATCCTGTCTCCTTTCACCACCTTCAACCAGAATAAAACCTTCCTTTTCTGCCCAAGACTGAAGAATTTGAAAGTCCTCCTTAGAAACCACGAGGAAAATATTCCTGATTCCAGGATGTTCTTGGAAGGTTTTAAGGCCGTATTCCAAAAGGGTNGTGACATTTTTTCCAAAAAGTTTATCTTCACCAGCCTTTTCATTTCTGTCGCTATTTTGATTCAGGTTCAACAACAGTTTGTTCTGTGNCGCTCCAACTCGCTTTCCCCGTCCAGCAGCAGCNANGACCACATCAGTTGTGTANACCTTNGAGACTTTCAAAAGTGACGAATTTCAAATTTTNTGGATGTGAATTCCTGAAACGATTTTCTTCTTTTCCTTGGAATCTNAAAAGCGCTCCAAATTATCCAGGCTCCATCGACGGTTAAAAAATTCCGATCAAAATGGGTTTGAAATGCTTTCGTTCACCTGTGAAAAATAAATCAAAATAGATGATTCGAGTTTGTAAAGTCCAGTTAAATCAATGGATTCAAGCTAAATTCAAGTGTGAATCCAGGATATCAAGCTTGTCATTTAAGAGCGGTAAATTAGACTTCAGAATTCCAGGCTACGAGGAAACTTAAATTCTGAAAAAATTTTATATCACGAGACTTTTCATTATTTATTTTTTAATCCCTTATAATTTTTGGGAATCGGATCGGGATTTTCAAACAATCCTGAAAATAATTTCTTTTCAACCAAAATATTTCATCCAGCAGGAGCAGTAAAAACAATGAGCAGCAAAACAGCATTCATCGGTTTAGGGGTGATGGGCTATCCCATGGCAGGACACCTGAAAAAAGCAGGACATGAGGTAACCGTATACAACAGAACGGCTTCAAAGGCTGAGCAGTGGGTTCAGGAATTCGGAGGNATGAAAGCATCCACTCCGGAAGAGGCCGCAAAAGATGCGGATTTCGTGATGGCATGTGTCGGAAATGATGATGATCTGCGTGAAATCACATGCGGGGCCAATGGTGCTTTTTCAGGAATGAAGCAAGGTGCGGTCTTTATCGATCACACCACGGTTTCTGCAAAGGTAACTCGCGAGCTTGCTGAAATTGCTGGCGGGAAAGGATTTTCTTTTCTCGATGCACCCATTTCGGGAGGGCAGGCAGGAGCGGAAAACGGAGTTTTGACGGTCATGGTCGGAGGTGATGCGGAAGCTTTCGAACGAGCTAAACCTGTCATGGATGCCTACTCGAGGATGATTAAATTGCTTGGCCCATCAGGCTATGGCCAGATGACAAAGATGGTGAATCAGATCTGTATTGCAGGGCTCGTTCAGGGATTGTCTGAAGGGATTCACTTTGCGAAAGCAGCAGGACTCNATGTGGAGGATGTGATTGATACGATTTCAAAAGGAGCGGCTCAATCCTGGCAGATGGAAAACCGTTACAAAACCATGAATGANGGNGAATANAATCANGGATTTGCGGTGGANTGGATGCGGAAGGATTTGGGCATTGCTCTTGAAGAAGCACGNTCCAATGGAGTGCACCTTCCGGTAACNGCTCTGGTGGANCAGTTTTATTCTGAAATACAGGCGATGGGAGGCAGACGCTGGGATACCTCAAGTCTGCTGGTGCGATTAGAAGACCGCAGATCAAAATAATTCTTTAAAAGATAATTCAGGATGGAGGGGAAAGTTTTAATAGACGGGAGATGGCAAAATCCTGCTTCAGGAGATTTCCTTCAGGTAATTGACCCCAGTGACGGGAAAGAATTTTCGAAAATAGCAAGAGGCAATGCCACAGATGTGGATCTTGCTGTNAANTCTGCTCANTCNGCGTTGGATGGTGAGTGGGGCAGGATGATTCCGGCCGAGCGAGGTAGATTGCTTTATTCATTGGGACAGTTGATCCTGGATCATGAAGACGAACTGGCGGAACTTGAATCAAGGGATGTTGGTAAACCCCTCCGACAGTCACGGGTTGATGTTCGGGCATGTGCCCGGTATTTCGAGTTTTATGCCGGTGCGGTGGACAAAATCCATGGTCAGACCATCCCCTACCTTGAAGGTTATACCGTCCTGACCTTGAGGGAACCCCATGGAGTGACGGGGCATATCATTCCCTGGAACTACCCGATGCAAATCATCGGTCGAACCATTGGCGGAGCCCTCACGATGGGGAATNCNTGCGTGCTTAAACCCGGNGAGGAAGCCTCTCTGACTTCCCTGAAAATCGGAGANCTGAGNCTNAAAGCCGGTTTTCCTCCCGGAGTTTTAAACATCGTCCCAGGATTGGGCGAAGAAGCCGGTGAAGCTCTGCTGAAGCATCCTGGGGTGAGCCACTATTCATTCACCGGTTCGACGGAAATCGGGGTTAAGGTCCAGCAGGAGGCCGCCAANCGTGCTGTNCCTGTGACNCTTGAACTNGGNGGTAAATCTCCCCAGTTGGTTTTTTCCGATGCCGATATAGATAAAGCCCTTCCATTTCTGGTGAATGCTGCCATTCAGAATGCAGGACAAACCTGTTCTGCTGCAACCAGGGTCCTGATCGAAAAGCCGATATTCCAGGAATTGACGGAAAGGCTTGCCAAGGGAATCAGTTCACTCCGTTCTGGACCGGCCTTACAAGATCTTGAATGCGGTCCCTTGATCAGTAAGGTTCAGAAAGATCGGGTCGAAGGATTTCTTCAACGTGCGAGGCAGGACGGGGTTGAATTCCTCGCAGAAGGAAGCATTGTAGAGGATGCACCTCAAGGGGGAAATTATGTGGCTCCCTGTATGGTTGGCAGCGTGCCTCCGAAACATACCCTGGCACAGGATGAGGTTTTTGGCCCATTGCTTGTCACCATGCCTTTCGAAGGAGAAGAAGAGGGGATTGAACTTGCAAATAACACGGTTTACGGTTTGGTTTCAGGTGTTTGGACAAAGGATGGTGGACGTCAGTTAAGGGTTGCTAGGAGACTTAAATCGGGGCAGGTATTCATCAATAATTACGGAGCAGGTGGAGGGGTTGAACTTCCATTCGGAGGAGTCAAACTCAGTGGCCATGGACGTGAAAAAGGCTTTGAAGCACTTTATGGTTTTTCCGTGACCAAAACCGTNGCCATTCATCACGGAGCATCATGAGACTCAAAGATAAAACCGCAATCGTGACGGGCGCTGGATCCGGTTTCGGCAAGGGTATAGCCATGCGATTTGCNAAAGAAGGCGCAAGGGTTGGGGTGATCGACATCAATGCTGAGGCTGCCAGGGAAGTGGCTAGTCAGATTGGTAATTCTGCATTTGCAATGGAGGCGGATGTGAGCATTGACCGAGATGTTTCGAGAATGGTCCAGGAAGCTTTAGACCGTTGGGGACAACTTGATATCCTGGTCAACAATGCCGGTACGACTCACCGCAACCAACCGATGACCGAAGTGACTGAGGAAGAGTACGAAAGGATTTTTGCTGTGAATGTTAAATCCGTTTATCTCAGCGCCAAGCATNTCGTGCCGGTCATGAAAAAACAGGGTTTTGGCGTGATCCTNAATGTGGCCTCAACCGCAGGGGTTCGTCCACGTCCGGGACTGGTCTGGTACAACACTTCCAAAGGTGCCATGATGACTGCAACCAAAGCGATGGCGATTGAACTCGCGGGTGAGAAAATTCGTGTCAATGCCATCAATCCGGTTGCTGGAGAAACCGGGATGCTTCACCTATTTATGGGAGAAGATACTCCTGAAAAACGGGCTCAGTTCATTTCCTCTATTCCTCTAGGACGTCTCAGCCTTCCGGAAGACATGGCGAACGCAGCCCTATTCCTTTGTTCGGATGAAGCTGAAATGATCACCGGACTATGCATGGAGGTCGACGGAGGGCGTTGTATTTGAGAAAAAGATTAAATATTGCAGAACTTAACTGATATTCGAGAAAATCATGATAGACAAAAATTTAATTGGCCACGAGTTTGAAGCCGTCACCTTGCCAGTGGAAGAGGGCCGATTACGTTTTGTTGCCAAATCAATTGGAGAAACCAATCCGGTTTACTCTGATCCAGAGGCAGCCCGAAAGGCGGGGCATCCTGCGTTACCAGCCCCACCGACTTTTGTCTTCATGCTGGAAGTCGATGCAGTGGACCTTCAGGATCTCGTCAGTTTTTTTGGCTGCAAACTCGGACAATTGCTTCACGGCGAACAGGGTTTTGTCTATCATGCACCGATTTATGCAGGAGATCGGATCACGGTGAAAAAAAAGGTGGCNNACATCTATGACAAGAAAAACGGAAAGCTTGAATTCATCATCACCGAAAATGATTTCATNAATCAGGACGGAGTCAAAGTGGCTGAAACTCGAACCAACTACGTCATCAGAAACTGAAAGAAAATCATGCCAGATCCAAAATTTGCAGAAGTTCAGGTCGGAGATGAAATCCCGTTACTTTCCACTTCCCCNATCACCCGGCATACCTTGGCCCTCTACTGCGGAGCTTCAGGCGACCACAATCCGATTCATGTAGATATTGATTATGCCAAGGAATCCGGGCTGGACGACGTGATTGCCCATGGGATGCTTTCGATGGCTTATCTTGGCAGACTGCTTACCAACTGGGTCAGTCAGTCCGCCATCCGTGAATTGAAAACACGATTTACTGCAATGACTTTGATAGGAGATCAGGTTACCTGTCGCGGGAAAATCATTGAAAAGTTCAATGAATCCGGGGAAAACCGGGTCAGACTTGAACTCACTGCAGAAACTCCGCGAGAACAGTCTCTTGCCGGAGAGGCCGTCATCGCCCTTGATTGAACCATGGCCGGTCCCCTGGCCAAGCTGAAGGTTCTCGACTTTACTACCCTCCTTCCAGGACCTTTTGCCAGCATGATCCTGGCAGATCTTGGCGCCTCTGTCCTTAGAGTCGAGGCTCCGGGACGNCCGGATATNGTCCGGGAAATGAAACAGCGTGCCGGNTCTGTTTCCGCCGCTCATGCCACTGTCAACCGTTCCAAACGCTGTATTTCCCTTGATTTAAAAAATCCGNAAGCACTNCGGTTGGTTGAACAACTTCTGGAAGNTCATGATATTTTGCTGGAGCAGTTTCGCCCAGGTGTGATGGAGCGATTGGGTTTGGGGTATGAACAACTTCAAGACCGNCATCCCGGACTGATATATTGCTCTCTNACCGGTTATGGGCAAACCGGTCCCTATCGNAACCGTGCCGGACACGACATCAACTACCTTGCACTATCAGGGTTAAGCGAAACCAGCCGCAGGCAGAATTCCGGACCTGTTCCTTTCGGATTCCAACTGGCCGATATCGCAGGAGGTTCCTATCACATGGTGATGGCGGTTTTGGCNGCNGTGATACACCGGCAACAAACGGGAGAAGGGCAATACATCGATTTGAGTATGACCGATGCCGTNTTCAGCATGCATGCTTTGTCGGGAGCAGAATGGCTCAGNGGTGGGGAAGAACCTGAGGCAGAGAGCGGGATGCTTAACGGAGGGACACTCTACGATTATTATGAAACCCGGGACGGTCGTTGGATTTCAGTTGGAAGTCTTGAGCCGGTTTTCCTGAAAAGACTTTGCCTTGAAATGGATCTTCAGGAATTTGAAGGCATCCCCCTCGATGATGTTAAATCTCAGAAGAGACTTAAATCAAAATTGCGNAAGGCATTCAAAACCAGGGGNTTTCAGGAATGGATCGAAATCTTCCAGAAAATCGATGCCTGTGTAGAGCCGGTTCTTAAGCCCTCTGAAGCAGCNANTCATCCCCAACTTCGGGAAAGGGAAATGATCGGCAACGTAAAAAATGAAATCGGAGATTCCATCCGGCAAATTGCTTCGCCCTTTCGATTTTCGAAGACTCCTGTGGTACCTGGTTTTGCGGGNCGTAAACTGGGAGCAGACACCCTTTCCGTGCTCAGGGAANTGGGTTGGGATGATGAAAGCATCAGCACCTTTCTCGAATCCGGAGCCTGCGGGGATATTCCTAAAGCGGATAGTAATAATTGAGAAAGAGGGAGCGGATTAGACTGGATTCCAACATCGGTCTGTTTCCGGAACGGATCAAAGCCAAGTCCCAGCTTCGGGAAATCCTTAGATGCAGCATCAGGTTTTGAGTTGCAAAATAAACTGCTCCCCCACTTAGCTGGATTGCCGTTTCGGAACGGATTCCCGCAGAAGAGTCTTCGCCTGAAAGACCCGTTCGGCTTCCTTGCANACCTGCTCCAAGCTGACCGTGGAGATCTCTCATCAANCTTGGATACCATGAAAAAGAGAAAGTGTTTTGGATGCTTTCGATCCTCGTTCCGGAGTGTTGCTCAAAGCTGAGTGTTTNCCCGGAGTCGATNATGGAAACCTGCCTTTCATACTCGTAAGCGTATTCTTCCTGCAAAAGCCCGATCATGAATCCTATGCCATTCTGATCAGGNTGATNGCTGACAACTTCGGTCCCATTTCCAAGCGACAGATGAANGTGCCGGAAACCGACTCCAAAAAAAACTCCCTGCCAACGGAGTCCGCTTCCCTTTTTCAAGAAAGAAGGCTCACGGAAGGCACTCCGAGTTTCCGTCAGGCTGGATTCCGTCATGGAAGAAGCAGAAGGAGTCTCAGATTGGGCATGAGTTGTTACAGGGTGTGTAAGAAAAACCTGGATCACGATCAGGGAAAAGCAGATTTTTAGGCAATGGNGATNAAGGAACCTTGCTNTTCTGATCCTTCTACCAAACTGAAATATGACGTCTTTTAGGGTTAAAGCATCTAACATNCTGGCAGGTTCCCCTTTCTTCATCTCCCGAGGATTTTNTGGAGTGGTTGATCAGGAAGGTCCGCAGCCCCGAGTTTGATGGTCAAAAGGAGACTACGTTCGACATATTCCTCTTCATTTCCTGAGCTGGTGAAAGTTTTGTCTCTTGATTCATTTAGATTTAAACGGATACCCCAACAATCGGGACGGTAATCGAGATTGACGTTAGCTGAACTGAGCCTTCTCTGGAATTCTGAACTCTGCGGATCGAGATCAACCGTTCCAGAATAACCGAGGGCGAGCCTGTCACTGAATTCCACCGTCTGCCCGAAGCCGAATGTTTTTCCCGCAGAGATCTCAGTTCCATAAGGATCTTCATAAGTTTCTTCGTTCTCTCGGAAGCTGACCATTGCTTTATTGTAGGCACTGACCCCGACCTGAACATTGGCGGAGTATTCCAGGATGCGTCTTTTCAAGTGATCGTATCGATTGAAATAACTGATTGAAAGCTGGGGGCCGGGTTGGACTTTGGCTTCCATTCTCAGCGGCAAAAGAGGNTTGCCNGGAGGTGTTTCATTTCCCTTTGGGGAAGGGCCTTTTGAAACAAAATCCGGATCCTGTTTGAGAAGGTCGTAATGTTGAATGAAATTGAGACTGGCCAGGGTCCAGGCGGGTCCTTCGCGACTGGGACGTTGGGTGATTCTCGATCCTGGAAGTACCACGCCTCGTTCCGCATAGGTCAATAATTCATCACGTTCCTTTGATGGCAGCTTTCTTCCAAGAAGCTCTTCAATGGACTCTATCAGTTCCTTTTCAGAAGGATAAACCCTGTCCTTCAGCGCATCAAGACGCTGAACCAAAGCNGGACCAAATCNGGATTGTNTCAGACGGTTCAGGGANCGTCCGGTCAAGGCAGCAGGTTTTACCAGATAACGGCGTTTAGCCAAAAGTGTGTTTTCAATCCTCAATGTTGCAAGTTTCCGGGTTGAAACCACTCCACCAAAAGGAATGTCCGATGCCGAGGTCTGCTCTACGTCTTCGATGAAATCATATTGGAGACGNGGNACAATCTGATGNTTGAGACGNGTAAAGATTCCACTCGAACGGACGAACTGACGNGAAATGGTGGTGTTCAGNTCGGCCTGTGCTTCATTGATTTCAAAACCGTATTCGTCTTCTGATCCTGCTTGAGTCGTGTTTCTGACCTGGAATCGTGAAAAACGCCGACCCAGACCAAGACTCCCTTTGGCGTAACCGGT
>FUFK010626966.1_pt1 | contig 18352 bp, 23 predicted proteins | sample 1021851 | NCBI WGS metagenome assembly FUFK01 (sample SAMEA51879418, study PRJEB19060) | metagenome
TAAATATAAATAGTAAATTTGTACTGCAAACATTATACACATAAGCACACCAGATAATAAATCTGTCCAATAAACAATTCCTAAACTTGTACTTAATCCTGTTACCTTTAAGCTATCCATTAGTTTACACTATCTGCTTGTGATTTAGATCCTTGACCTGCACTAAAATATGATATTGTATTTTGCATCTGTTCTTGTTCCATTTGTTTTTTCAATACGATTGAATATAATAAATCTAAATGTTTTAATAAAGAATCTATTTGAGGTACTTCTACAACTAAAGAATTTGGATCTTTCTTTTGATATTGATTATTATATATATCCATTAATGTATGCATTAGTGTTTACCATTTATTCTACTAAGAGACCCTTTTATTTCTGAAACTTGATTATCTAAATCGTTTACTTCTTTAGTAAGAGCATCGAATTTACGATCTAATTTATCATCAGATTGATTCCATCTATTAATAAGTTTTATAATCATACCTTCCATGTTTTCTAATGTTTCAGATTGACCTTTATTTTCTACTTTTAAATTTTCTAATGTTTCTTGTTGTTTTGCTGATTTATTGCTAAGAGATACAACTAAATATACGAACATAGCACCCACTACTCCAATCATTCCTGCTTCGCCATATATAGCTAAAAAATCCATTATTTTATTTCGACTTTTTCCCAATCATTGTGTAAGTAACACCAATTAGAATAACTAGACAAACGACCATGATACCAATGTGTAACGCTATCAACATCAACTATTTCTGTAAATATTGTGTTTGTAAGTGTATCTTGTGGTGTCAGAGGAATGTTTCCTACTATCCATCCTTGACTGCAATTTGGTATTCCTGACATAATTAACAGGAATGTCATAACTCGTACTAACAACTGTAAAATCTCCGTTTTTTAATTTTTTAATTACTTTGTTCATATTTCTTTTATAATGTTATTAACTAATTTGTGCTTACCTATCAACATTCTTCCTGTGCCGCCACCATGTTCATCATCACATTTATTAACATAAGCTTGTTCAATCGTATCCCAACTGTCACTTCTTTTTATAACTTCACCATTAAATGTTAAAAAGTATTTATATCTAGAAGGATAAGTCAGGGTCTCAATTGTACCATCTGGGTATTTCTTTGTACGAGTAGAACTAGGAGTTGTATTTCTATATAACTTTAGATCGTGACCCTGAGAACTTTTCCTTATCAACATTTACTTGTCCTCTGATTCCTCTTCTTTAGATAAAGACTCTTTAAGCATATTAACAAATGCGTTATGTCCAACTGATAACTGCTCAGCAACAAATTGATTTGTTCTCTGCTTATTCTGTATATCATTAAGATGATTTACCATTACTTTTTGCTCATCAGTCATATCCTCAATGATATATTCTTTATCATCTAAGGTCAAGACTGGCTTCTGTTCTTTTTGTTTTTTAGCCATTTTTGACTCCTTGTTTGTTAATTAAATTATTCTGACGATTCAACTGGTTCTGGATTTTGTAACTTTTTCCATGCTTCCTTTTCTTCGTCACCCCATAATGCTTCAGCAATCTTAACTACCTTTGCATCCTGTCCTTCCAAAATAGAATCTGGATGTACTACATGACGATGATAGCCTACGCTACCAATCTGTTTACCATCATCTAATACTTTTGTGGCTGTTCTCACTTGTATTGAGNATTCGCCAACTATTTCAATTTTGTCTACAGCGACCTTTTTTTCTAATGCCATATTTGACTCCTTTTTAATTCCACTTAATTATCCAATTAAGCAACCATATATGTTATTGTAAATCCTAAAAACCAATTATCATCAACCTCTGCATGAGTTAATTCATATGCATTACCTCCATCATTAGGCGTAACAAATATTACTACAAAAGAATTTGTACCTTGAGCTCTCATTACAGGAGTTCCATTTATTGCTGTATTTGTTCCTCCAAGCTGACAAGCACCATACGCTAAATCTGAACTATCATTTTCTTGTGCACAGGTAAATGGAAGAGATATTTGAATATTGCCACTAATTGAACTGTCTGAAGTAATATATAATAGTCCTGTTACTGTACAATTACGACCAACTCTCGTATAAGCAAGTTCATTAAAACTCCCATTCATTCCCATACTTCCACTTGTTGAGCCTGTAATAGTTGGCTCATGTGAACCTTCTTCATAAACTAAACCATCATCACCAGTAGGAGCATTTTCTACAGTTGCACCAGATACAGTTCCATGCAAATCATTACCAGATTTATCAAACCATTTATCAGATGCTATTCCACTACCATCGTATTCAGCTACTGCACCGATTGGTACTAATGAAACATCATCTATATCCCAAGCACTTCCAGAATTTTGATGTCCAGCTATTACTAATTTCCCATTTGCAGTTGCTAAAAAATCAACAACATATGTTCCATTTGCTGTGTTGGTAAAGTTAGCAAAACTTGGAGAAGAGTTTTTAATACTTGCATAATTCGCTGTACTATTATTATAAATTGCAAGTTGAGCATTGGTAGCATCTGAAATGGTAAATGTTATTCTGTACATTTTACCTTTTACTAATCCTACATCTTGTTCTATATAATCAATACCACTACCATCTTTTAAAAATCTTGCTTTTCCAGCAGTTGTAGTATTTATATCCCATCCACCAGATATAGTCCAATTAGACCCAGATGAAAACCCACCATTTGTAACCATATCAGTTTGACTTGCACCTTTGTATTTAAAAGGTACACTTGCACCACTATATAGTTCTTTTACTTCGGTAGCTGTAAGTTCATGATTTCGTATCTGAATACCTGCTATTGAGCCATCAAATGTTCTTGTACCTCCACTATCTGCTCCAATATACAAACTACTTGAAGCATCTGATGTTCTTGTATCATTTGGAGTTCCTACTTCTGTAACAGTTACAGAAACGCCATTTAAATACATAGTAGGATTGTTTGAAGTGGAAGAACTATCATAAACCAAAGCAAAATGTGTCCATTTTTCATTTTCTATTTGAACTGGAGTATCCCAATAACCATCAGTGCTGTCTGTAACGATATAAAATCGCATTTTAGTTTTTCCACCACTTTCTGCAGTTAAATTCAATATCCATTGTGCTTTATCAAGTATTCTTCCATTATCACCTTCACCATCTGACATTGGATAAATCCAACCAGATACAGAACCACCATTATCCCATATATTATCTAAAATTGCATCAGAACCAAGATTGATAGAATCATCTGTACCATCAAATCTATAATATGGAGAGGACATTGTATTGGCTACATGATTAGGAACATTTTGAGCGTGTACAATAGCTTGAGAATCTTGCGCCATATAAACATCAGTTACATCTGCATTACCAAGTGTTACAGTATTGTCACCTTGTCCTGTTGCATTTGCACCTATTATTGTTTGATTAGATGCACTATTCGCTGAAGGTTCTGCATCATAACCAATACAAGTGTTATTGCTTCCTGTTGTAATTACAGTTCCACTTTCTCTTCCTAATGTAGTATTATTGCTACCACTTGAAACATTTGATAAACCATAAACTCCAACAGTAGTATTAAAATCTGCTGAATCTAATGCCTCATCTAATGTGTAGCTTCCTATACCTATATTTTGACTACATACATTATTAGTCCAAGCACCACCACCACTTTGGTATCCAATAAATATATTATCAGAAGAACCATCAGAAGTTGTTCCACCTACAACATTACCCATTGCATTATGACCAATAGCTATATTTCTATTTCCATCAACCAATTCATCCATTGCATTATGACCTATTGCAACATTAGAATCTCCTGTTGTTATACTTGAACCAGCTATATGCCCTATAGCAACATTCTTACCTCCAGAAGTAATGTTTAAACCAGCACTATACCCTAAAAGAGTTGTTCCGCTTGCATCTGTATGATTAATTGCACTACCAGCAAATATTCCAACAGCAGTCACATAATTTGCATCTGTAATGGAATCACCAGTATTGTTTCCAATTAAACAATTTCTAACTCCACTTGTTATTGCAAGACCAGCTTGAGCACCAACAGCTACATTGTCTTGACCATAAGCAACTTTTAATGCTTCATGTCCAACTGCTGTAATATTAGAACCACTTTGACCATCAGTTCCAAGTCCAGAATTATGACCTATATGAACATTAGCAGTTCCTGTTACATTATAGTGTCCAGCGTTTGTTCCAATTCCTATTGTATTTGCAGAACCTTCTGAAACTGTGTTTTGACTTCCTAAAGCTGCTGCACCAATAGCGATAGAACTTCTTCCAACATCTTCAGCGTGAAGAGCGTGTGAACCAATAGCCACAAGATAATCTCCTGTAGTAACATCATTTCCAGCCTCATTTCCAATTAGAACATTATCTATTGCTCCAGTCGTAACTGAATTTCCAGCTAATCTTCCAAAGATTGTATTTGAAGTAGCTCCACTAGAATCATTATTACCAAGTGAGATTCTGGAGTTTCCATCTAACACCATGTTAAGAGTGTTTAAACTAGCACCATCAACTGTACTGTGAAACTCTAATTTTGTTCCCTCTGAAGTTCCCTCGTTCCATGTTTCAGTACATTTTGCTACAATTTTTGCACCTATACCATAAGAAGATACGCTATCATCTTTTCCTTTAAAAAGTAAAGAGCCAAGAGTTGATAAGGTTGTAAGGTTTGTTCCTGTGTTTGCTATTGCAATATCTCCACCACTACTTGTTGAGCCACCCACCATAAATGTACTATTGGGGTCTGTTAAGCCGATACCAACCTTACCATCTGCAATTAACGCATGACCACTACCATTACTATTTATATTTAAACAAGCTCCAGAACCATCATTCTGTATATTTAAAACAGTTCCAGATGCACTTGCATTATCTGACCTAACTGAAAAAACTGCATCATCTGATGTTCCTGTATGTACTGCATTTGTATAAAAAGCGGCAGTTGCATTGGTAGTATTAGTTCCTGTTATTACAAGTTTTCTTGAAGCGTGCGGAGTGTCTCCTATACCAACATTTTGATGAAATTGAACAGAACCTGTCCTTAATAAACTGAAACCATCTACATGAGCAGAAGCGTCATCATTCCTACCCATGAATTTAAGTTTATCATCAGCACTTAGAATTGTATGTACACCAGAACCAGCACTAGCTGTTTCTCCTGTATCATGGAATTGTAAAAAGGCATCTGTGCCTTCAATAAATTGATTTCCAAATATTGTAGTTGAACCAGTTTGGCTTAATGTGAGTCTGACATCACCATCATCAGATATTTTTAATTTATCAGAATCATCACCATCGTTTCTTATATCCCATTTGGTAGTACCATTTTCAAGTAATTGAATAACTGAATCTCTATCATTTGAAGAATCAATCTGCAATAAAGCATTTGCACTTGCATGATTATTTTCAATTAATAATTTTGTGTTTGAATTACTACTACTTATTATTTCTACATTACCAGCAAACGTAGAATTTTGACTTGAGTCTATAGTCATGGCAGTAACTTCATTAGCTGTAATAAGCTTTATATTACCAGCACTTGTACCTTCAACTGTACCAAAAATCATAGTTTTATTAGTTTCATCAAATCTAACCATACCAGCTATAGCATCTGAAGGGCTACCAAAACCGATTGTTCCCAATTTATCATCTGGAGTTAATATTGATATACCAGCATGGTCGTTATTTTCTACTACCAAATCATCAGCTACGGTTGGTACTGTAATACTTCCAGCACTACCTTGTTTAACATTAAGACTTCCTTCTATTATTTCATCAAAAGTTAAACTACCCCCACCTTGTACAGTTAAATCGCCTGTAATCGTAACATCACCTGAAATAGTATTACTACCAGATAAAGATACATTTAAACTATTAGTAGAAGTATTTAATACTGCATTTAATGTTTCTTTTGATGTTTGCGCTTGGAGTCCTATTGTGTCACCTGAAGAATCGGTATACACTTTATTCAACACTTCTTGTGTTGTATACTTTCTTAAGTTATCTGCCATAACTTTACCTATATATTATCCACCCCCACCGCCACTAAGGCATTACTAAACTATTTTACAGCAAAAGCAGATATAGGAGATGCAACAGAAATTATCCTTTTATTGCTTTCGTTGTCTGCTAATTTACCATAAAACTCTTTCATAAAGTATTCTTTTTTATCTATTTCACCATTTCTTTCTGCTATCATAGCTTTACAATAATCTACAACTGCTAATGATAACATTTTATTTAAATTTATATGAGATGTAGAATCTGGACTTGCTACCTCTTTAGGTATTTGTTGTATTGTAATACGTTGAGCAGCTGATTCTGCTGTAAAATGTACACATGTTGCAACTTGTTAATGTTCCTGAATTCCAGCAGTTCCAGATAATAGTATAATCTCCATCATTATTAGAAGATCCTCTTACTCTTATTTTATCTCCACTCTGAAAACCATCTCCAAATCCAGAAGTTACTATCTGTAATAGTATCACTACCTCCTCCACCATCTACAAAAGCAATACCAATTCCACTAGCATATGCTAATGTTGTTTCTAATTCTTCTGCAATAAAAGGTTCATTTACCCTAGTATATTCTACTCGTAATCCATTTGCTATATCTTCATCTGGATATACAAGTTCATTATCATAAGATTGCAACACTCCACTTTGAGTAATCCTATCTGAATTTCTACTTCCTAATAACTTATATAGAAGAAGTTCTCTTCCTCTTAAATAATAAAAATAATCTTTATCTACATAACTACTCATGGAGATGTATCCTCAACTATGTAATGTGGTTGGTTTGATAATCTTTTAATTTTTTTATATTTACTATCACTAGTATCTAACACGCTAACACTTTCTATTGCTATTAGATCTCTAGGTAGTATATACACATTATCATTTGAATCATGTGCATCTATTATATCTTGTTTATTTACATCTAATTTTTCTTTTGTATTACTTTGGATAAGATGTATTGCATCTTTTATGTATGCTATTGCAAGAGTTTCTTCTCTCATTCCTGTTCTTTCCATTAATTCTAATACTGTCACTATCTAGCTCCTTGCATTGCCATAGCTGTTGCTAATGTTTTAGGGTTGTTTTCTATATAAGACTTTATTTCAGCTAATGCTAAATTATAATGTTGTTGAGACAATTGACCAAAATGTGTTCTTTCGCCTATTTGTGCTTGTATTGTTTGTATTCTTGCCATCAACATTTCACTATCTTCTTCTGTTTCTATCCAATGTTCTGTACCAAATCCTTCCGTAGAAAATGTTAAAGTTGTATTTGTAGCTGCTGAAGTAGCTGCATTAGATAATTCAAAAGATGTACTACTATTTATTATTTGAACATATGTTCCCGCAGGGATATTATCATTAGAAACTTCTAATCCCACTACAATACTTGCATTTGCATCGTGAGCTACAGTTGTACTATTTAAAGTTAAATCACAAGTAGAATCTTTAAAAAATGTAGAGTATTGTTCATACTTACCTTGCAATTCATCTCTCATCATTAATTTTGCAAATTCTTTAAAACAAGCATAATTAATTACTACATTTCTTAAATCTGAATCATCATCTATTTTTGTATGATCTATAAAGTAATAATATCCATCTTCTGATCCTTCCGGTTCAGGTAGTATCTTTATTACTGCATTATCATTCCACCAAACAGGATGTGTACTTGTAGCTTTTTTTAAACTACTAGAATCTGCTGCCCACTTAGATTCTGATATTGGAATTTGCTTACAAGAATATCCATTTCTTTGAACTTCTGTAATTGTATCTATATCTACTGCTACGCCAGATCCACCAGTGAATGTAGAAGATTGATTTTGGGCAAATAATAATAAATTTTTTGGAACATTCGCTACTATAAATTTTTGTGCAGATACTATAAAATTAGCATCCGCTGTAGTAACTCCAGTTATTCCTTGTATTTCACTTGCTATTGTTGTTGTTGCCATATTTTACTTTTATATACAGGGGGCCGAAGCCCCCCATATATTGTTTAGTTATGATTCGTCTGACCAAACTCCAGCTACGTTATGAATTAACCATCCGTCAGCACTCAATCCAATCAAATGAACAAAGTCATGTTGTTTTTGAGTTGCTTTTGCAAGGATAATATCCTTATCGTCTGTTCCAGCTGCTCCAGCAATATCAACTAAAAACTTATCACTAGCATTAGGAGATATTGTTAAAAGAGATTCACCATCATTAGCTGTATTTACTATAATGAAAGATGCTCCAACAACTACCGCTGGTAATGTTAGAGTCTTTGCATCAGCAGCTATTTCAATATATTTGCCTACTTGCAAACTATGATTAGCTACAGCTAATGTCGTATCAGCGGAAAGCAATAAAGGTGTTTTCCCTGAAAGACTTTGGATTAATGCAGAGTTATCGTATGAGTTTAAACCATATAAAGGATTTTTTAACATTATTTACCCCCTATTTCCAGACAGCATGTGCTTCGGGCATCCGAAACTCCATACCGGCTTCAGTTTGAATTAAATCAACCCTACGGTCAACACCACTATTCTCAAGAGTTTGAACTCCAACGTATACTGCAGTATCACGATTCAATCCATTACCTACCAATGGTCGGTATGCACATTGAGCCATATTCATAGCAAGTATTTTAACTGGAGATCCATCAAGATGAACATTACGAACAAGATTCATAACACCATAAGGAGTGTAAACTTGTGTAACATCTAATCCATAGACACCCTTACGACCTGCAATTTGGAAATCAGCTCTTCCAGCTCCGTCACTTACACCAGCAACTTTCTGAACATTAGCTGAAAAATATCCACTTAGTTTATGCATCCAATTGTAAGTATCAGTTGAACACATAAATAATGTAGCATTTGCATTGTTATAACGAGGATCTAAGAATTGAGACATATCATCAAGAAAGTCATCCTGAGACTTTGTACCAGTTCCACCAATACCAGAACCATCAAAAATGTTACCATAATTAGTAACAAAACTGATTGCACCTTCTGTATATTGAACACCATCTACTTCTGCTTGAGAACCAAATAACAAAGCTGTTTCAATGTCATACTTATGCTCGATTAACTTTGTTCTCCAAATTCTTGCAAATTCGTTAGGTTCATACTTAAGAACAGTTGCTCTTGTAGTATTATCCATTGCCATTGCAGTTTTAAAGATCTGAGTTAATCCTACAGCACTTGAGTAAGGTTGATCTTTCCAAGATTCTGGGTATCCAGATCCTTGAGAATGAGCAGTTCCTACAACGTAAGATCTAATTGGTTCAAGTCCAGTTGCTATATTTTGATTGTATACTAATTCACCACCAGCGTCTCTATCTGCAGTCGCATCAGTAGCACCAGGCGTAAAATTATTAGTTAAGAAAGAAGCAAGTTCATTACCTGCACTATCAAACTTAACAATCTTACCAGAAAGTTTTACGCATTCTTTACTATCTTTAGTAAGACCATCAGTAACACTATCAACTTTCATTAAATGATAACCGTCTGCAACACCATCAGTTGTTGAAGCTATTGGAATTTTAACCACTTGACCGGGTAGGAAAAAAGTAGGTCTTGTTCCACTTGCACCAACATCAACTTTAGTAGCTGATTGACCATGAATACTAGTAATATTACCAGCAGATTTATAGTCTGAAGCCATNTAAAGTTCAACTGATTGACCAGNTGCTGATACAGCCGCTCCTGCGTTTGATTGATCTANTTCNGNNTCTGCAAANTCATCAGATCCATTAGAAACGAATCCCATNANNTATGCATATCTTTTGTGATACGAATGTCTCTGTTCAGTAAATTTGAACTGAGGATCATCCGTAGGTTTTTTTGCGACTTGTGATACAAATCGGAAGAAAGGGTCTTGCGCTATTGATAGTTCAGAAATCCTATCCCCAAAGTTATATCGCCGCCTGAGATCTCCTGTGCCGGGTACAGATGTTCCACTGTGTCCAGCGTCTGGAGACGCTCCATATGTTTCCATTCCGAAAACATCAGCCATAATTGCCTCACTTTTGGTTTACGGCTGACAGTATATTATTTTAGATACTGAAAGCCTTTTCTATTTCACTACCAGAACCTAAAATTGTATCAAAAACCCTATCATCAGATGACTTTTCAACTGGTGTGCTTCCTTGCGTTGCAAGTGTAGCAGGTTGTTGTTGAACTTCTCTCATCTTATTATGAATCTCTTGTCTAGCGTTATCAGCTATCTGCACATCCCTATTTTTACGATTCATTAAGTAATATATGTCTTCAAGTTCTAAAGACTTAGACTTTGCAAATTCAGTAAAATTCCTCCATTCATCCTCAGACATATTCATCTTTTCTTTGAATTGAGCCTCTTTAGCCATTTTTGCATTTTCTTGCTTTTGACTTTGTAAGACATTAGAAAGACGACGCTGGACTACTCCATCAATCGTTGCTCCTAATACTTTTGCAGAATCAGAATCGGGTTTGCCGAAAGCCTCTTCAGCATCGAAAACAAAATCTTCATCTAGATTTAATTGTTGATTCAATGTTTCAGGGGTCTGGCCTCCACCCTCAAAGTAATTTCTAACATGAGAAATTAAATTAGGGTCTTCTCGCATAGCATCTAGTATAGGCATATAAGGTTCTAATTCTTTTAACTTAGAATTAAGTCTTTTTGCTTCTCTACTAGAATCACTATACCTTTTTTGTAAAGTATCCAAATTATTATCTGGTACTTCATTCTGAACTTCTACATTAGGGCTCGTCTGCGTGTTACCGCTTTGTTCCGAGGTTGGTTGCGAAGGTTCTAATATGCCACCATTGACTTGATTATCTAAAGATTCAAAGAAATCATTAGACGACATTCCCATGACAGCATCTTGTACGCTTTTACTTTCGGGGGCCTGATTGGCGTTACCTACTTGTTCTGACATACTTTCTCCTATTTTAAGGTTATTTTAATTTAGCAGTTATAAAATCTAAAATGCAAGTGTTAAGACTGCTCATTTTCTCTTACATCTTCTCTCGTTGATTTTATATCAGACTGCATTTGATCTCTCATTTTCTGAAATTCAACTTTTAACATTCCTCTTAGAAGTTTTTGTTGTGCTTCAGTTTCAAGAACATCTTTTCGTATTTCATTATTAGCATCTCCTACTTTCATCTTAATACCTGCTTGTACTAATTGACGTTGTAGTGTTTCTATTGTACCATCTNTTTCTTTTACTAATTCTTGTACAGATTGTAATTGNCCTTGNNNTTGNGAAAGCATAGANTTTCTTTCNANAATNTTTTCTTTATTTCNTATATCTGTTTCNGATAACATNGCAATATCATCAATTAATCCNGNTTGATACCATCTAAAGTATTCTTCTAACAATGCCCATCTATTTAATGGCAAAGTTGCACCAGCAATAATCCTTACATCAAATCTTGCAGATGCATAATCTTTATATTTGCCTATTGCTTTTCCATAATCATTATATAGATTTACATTAATTCTTACTTCTTTTTCTTCTTGATTATTTGCTTCTGGTTGTACAATTCTAAAAACTTTTTCTATTGTATAATGATTTTGAGCCATCATTTTAAATATGCGACCTACATGCTCTAAAGCTGGTTCGGCAATACTATTCATCCATGCTTTTAATCTTCTTGTTCCAAATTCATCATTTGCGAGTAATCCTCTATATGTTTCCGCTTGATCTTGAGAGAATCCCATCATTGCAGAAGGCACACCACTAATGTACTCTGCATCTGTTTTGCCTTGTTGAACAACTGTAAAAAAAGCATTGTTAATAGGTGCTGGTTGTATTGGTGTGGGAGGAGCAAATCCTTGTCTGTATTTTAATAATGCGCCTGGAGCTGAAGAATACTTTTCCCATTCATCTTCAGGTACAGATCCTTCTTCATACATCCACCTAAGATTAGAAGAAAGGTTTGCATTGTGTAACATTATTTGATGTGCTTTATTTATTTCTTGTTGTTTACCTATTAATGGAGTTACAGCACTCATAGCATAAGGTGTTCCTGTGTACATATAAGGCATAGGAACTATTGGATATTCACTAATAGGAATAATTTGTTCAAATAAAAATGTATCATCTCCTACGCTACAAGTTTTAATTATTCTATTCTCATAAAATTCTACAGAATCAATTATATTTTTTTTAAAGTTTTTATCTTTTTCAAATTCTAAAAATTGAGATTCAGACATTACTTGTTCTTTAACAATAGTAGCTTCTTCTCTTGCTTGAGATATAAGTTCCATTTCTTTTTCTTGAATAGCTTGAGCAGCCATTTTTTGAGAATTTTCAACCATAAGTTTTCCTCTTTCTGGAATAACTTCTCCTGCTTGAACTTGTTGTTCTACTTGTAATTGTTTTTCTATTAATTGAACTTCTATTTCTTGTTGAAACGCTTCTAATTGATCTTTTACTGCTTCTTTTAACATTAAAAGTTCTGCTTCACTAGGTTCAATTTTTATATAAACATTTCTGTATTTAAATTTTTTCTTACTATATGTTTCATAATATGGAAGTATATCTTCATCTTCAGCATCCATATTTACACCATATGTTAAATCTTCAGGTTGTATACTATCTGTAAACTCTGCATCTCTTTGAGAATAAGAAACAACGTCGCTTCCTTTAGTTACTTTTTTTATTCTAGTTTCAAATTGAGGCAACATATTAATTAATCTTGCTCTAGATATATTTTTTCTTATTTGAATAAATGTTGCATCTCTAAATAAAAAATCTCTACTAGCAGGATCTACAAATACATCATAAGGATCAATTCTATTAAATCTAACTTCGCCCATCCCTCTATCTGCATCTTTATCAATATCTACAAGAAAAAACCCTAATCCTTTTGTAAGTGAATCTAAAACAATCTGACTATACAAAGATTTACCATTAGATAGATACCAACAATAATCTGCTATATCCGAATGTACTTGAGCTACATCAGCATCGTCTCCAGTTGCTCCTACAGCTTTCCATTTAGGATTATTCGCAGTAACAAAGTATTTCATTATTTCTATAATAGGAGTTATCCTATTTATAGTAAATGTTGGCATACCAGATTCTTCTAACATAGTTTGCTCATCTTTAGTTAGTTGTTCATTAAGGTAAAAATCGTATCCTTTTTGACTAACTGTTTGCCATCTTTGTCTATGAGAATTGTTTGCTTTATCCCATATTTGTTTATTTACTTGTGCTTTAGATTTTTTTGTTACTCTTGCCATTTTAATCTCTTATCTCCACATGGACTAGATCATCAAAATTATTATCGTGTATATCCCCATCACTATCCCAGTCGCCGCCCCAACGAATCTTTAATCCCATTGCTTTGCCAAGACCTCTTAACATTCCACCCATATAATGAAACATTTCTCTATCATCCCAATTAATCGGGTAAGGAGCGAGATCAACAGCTTTTCCTTGTATGTGTTTGGAATACTTGGTTTTCGTTTTCCCTTGTGCTAATAATTCCTGTTGCCGCTCCTTACTCCGCAAACCTTCAATAATAGTAACATCCATAATTTTAATAAGTTCATTTAAAACATTAACAAGTCTAGGGTCTACACCTTTTAATCTTTGTCTACTTCTTTTGCCAAATTTATACATTTTTATTTCCTATGATACTAACCAACTTTTTGCTTTTCTTTTTGGTTTAAACCAAGTTCTTTTTTCTTTATCCTTTTTCATATTTGGAGGAAAAGAGTGTATTTGTGCGTAATAAAGGCTCTCAATTGTATCATCGTGAGCCATTTTAGGGCCGAAAGTAAGTATTTCGTTAATTAAATCAAACATATTTCTTCGTAAATGTACTGTTCCTGTACTAAAACGAGCCGAAAGTCCAGAATATATGCGATTTCTTTTTTGTGTTCCGCCAGGTTTTTGTGGAATAACGGAAATATCAAACTTATTTAGTCGTCTTCTTTCATCGTTTAATGCTTGGAATATACTTCTATTCATTGCAACGTCTTCTACAGTAGATGACATACAATTNTATTTTTGATGAAGTTCTAGGATTATATCCACAACTCCTTTNTTTCCAAACAATTCACCAGTCTCAGGATTCTTAGATCCAATTGTAGGAATACTTCTATGNCTTTCNTATTCTAATACATATAGTTCATTATTTGCATCTATNCCTATAACTGTTATTACAGAAAAGTCACTATGNTTTGTATCAATNTCTGTTGCTGGGTCGCAACCAATGAATGTATTAANAGGAATATCAGNCCCATCTTTAACAATGTAATTAACGCCATCTTCATGTTTAAAATACCCTTCCCAATATCNTATNTGTTCTCTTCTCCATATTGCATCTTCTTCNGATTGGACTTCCATCATATATTCTTGATAAAATTTTTGAGGTTGACCTGAATCAGCATAAAACTTTTTCTTTTCTTGTATTTTAGAATAAGGAAACCATCCTTCCCATAATGGAGTTTTTTCGTCTATTAATGCTTTATATGTAATTACTTTCCAAGCAAATTCTTTTTTGTCTTTTTGAGATTTAGCATATTTATTTAATAAATTATTTATAAAAGAATCATAGTGTACAGGAGTACCATTAACCCTAAGCCGACCAGTATGAGGTTCAATAGCAGGGTACACAACAGCGGTAACAAGGTTAGCATTTTTGTCTCTGGCTTCTTTGGTAATTGTATTTGCTTCGTGTTCAAAGTCATCGAGTACGATGAGGTCGTATCTTTTGTGTAGTTTCGCACCTCCTCTAATTCCTGCAACATTGCTTTTACTAATAAGTTTACATCCATTGGAAAGTTCTATATCCTCTTCTGTCCACTTCCTACCTTTCATTTGTCCGAAGTAGTATTTAATTGAATCATTATTTTCTAAGTGATATTTAATATAATCCATATTACCTACACTTAATTTCTGGGTAGCGGATACCCATGCATAAAATAAAAAGTTTTCTTTTTTAGCAAAAACAAAGTCTTTAATAATAGATGCTTTTGTTAAGACTGTCTTGCCATGTCCTCTAGGTACAATAATTGCAGTTTGTTTTACATTTTTATCGTCTATTGCATCTGCTATTTCGTAATGAAAAAATGGAGTTTCACTACGCATAAAGTCATCTGGTAAAAATAATTTACCAAACGATATAAGATCTTTATATGCTAATTGTAATGCTTCTTCAGCTTTGTTTACGTTCCGTTTGTTTATATTTGTCATCTAAATACTTTTCTAACTTTTTAGCTTGTTTTGTCATATCTACAAAATCATTAAATACAACTTCAAATCTTTGCAATCTATCTGCTATAAAAAGAACTGTTTTTTGCAAATCATTTATTTTTCTTTTTAAATCATGTTTTGTTAAAGGTTTTTTAGATTTCATGTTGTCTCCATTTTTTCAGGTATAGGTAGCATTTCTATTATTTTTCTCATTCTTAATATATTTGTATATGTTTTAGAAGACATACTATAAAGATTAAATTCTTTTCTTACTTTACTATTTAAATCTTTAAGCATTATAATAGCTTCATCTAATTCCATTTCATCTGGAACATTATCTAAAAAATGTTTATTGTCTCTTTTTTGCATAGTCTTCTCTCAAGTATGTTAAGTATTTACATGCTGTTTCTGGATGAAATATTGTTGTAATTAATCTATTGTCATCGTCTTCATATCTAGGATCTATAATTGTAACAGGACAATTAAATATATTTTTATCATCTAATCCTAATTTATCTGCATAACTATCCATAATCTTAAATGATGCTACTTGCAATGCATGGCTAATTAATCCACTAGAAGGACTTTTAACAACTTGGTATCCAGATACATGAGTATGTCCACAAGTTAAAACATGATCGCTCCATCCCATTTGAGCTGCTTTTGCTACACCATGAGCAGTATTCCAAATACTATTTCCTTTAAATGTGTGCCTAGCATTAACTCGTATTTCTTTACCATTAGGAAATACAAGTCTCATCCTTGCTCCCCATTTTTCATATAGACCTTGATGATCTCTCATAATAAAATCTAATGGATCGCCATCGCCTGACCAAACATCGTGATTACCTGCTACTAAGTATAACCAATTTAATTTATTTACAAAGTATTCAGTAAGTCTCCACGATTCTTTAGCACTTGTAGATTGTTGTCCATATAATGCAGATAATCTTCCTATCCAATTGTTTTGTATATCACCAAGATTACCAGCAAACATTCCTTTTGTATTGTTAATTAAAGTCATATAGTGGATAATTTGAGATAAATCCGTACCATCATCATCTACATGAGGATCACCAAAATGTGCAATTCCTATCGGCCCATCTATATTTATATCAATTCTTACAAGTTTTTTATTTTCTTTAGATGTCTTTTTTTGTCTGTATTGTTTTTTTCTAAACTCAATAAGTTCTTCTATTGGTATAGANTCTGGATCTCTCTCTTCTACTTTAAATGGACTTTTTTCTAATATAGTNGGTCTNACTGTTTTTTTACCGCATGCTAAACATTTCCATTGTTGTTTTTTAGANTTNGCTCTATATAANAATCCACTTTTATGTATNTTTCTAGAACCGCAATGATAACAACATATAACATTTCCATCGTTATCTTTTACAATTCCTTGAGTTACTCCCATTTTATTCCTCGGATTTTATTTGTTTTGTTTCAATAGGTAATTCATTTCTTTTAGCACCTTCTAATTGTTCAGGAGAAAACCCTTCAAACATACCTATTAATCCTACCTCTTTTTGTTTAATAGTATTATTAGATGTACCTATGACTTTACCTAATTCTTTTGTTGATTGTAATATGATATTATCGTCTTCACTATAATCTGCAAGATGCTTTAATTTACTAAGAATATACTCATGGTCTATCCCTAATCCTTTTGCGACATCTAATACAGACTTTTGTATTTCTTCCATGACTCTTTCCTGTTTTAAAAGTACGGTTGCTTTTTTTCTTGCTTTTTGTTCTGAGACTTCTTTGTAAGCATTTTTATATGCTTCTACAGCCCCCATTCCTATTACTACATTTGTAGCAAATTGTTTTTCTTTATTTGTNACTTTTTTTCTATTNCGAAAATTATCCGCAGTATTTTTTATTTTTGTAGAAAATGTATATCTATTAGGATGATTNCTAAAATCTGTATCCATTTTTGTACTAGGTTTATTAATAAAACTACCTACTACAGTTCNAACCCATCCATTTGCATAGTTATAATTTTTTGTATCTGAATGATGATTAACGTTTGTTTTGACTTTTAACAATTGCACAATCCTATCATCGTCACTCATAACCCAATCACCTTCTTCTGCTTTTCGCCAATCTGGATGAACTATTGTATTTGGATACGTCTCTCTAAACTCGTCTATGTCTTCATAGACATAATGTTCTACATTTTTAATTTTTCTTTTTTCTGCCATTTAAATTGATNTTCAGTTAATAACATAACTTGAGCAGATAAACTATCTATTAGTTCGTCTACTTCTCTAGGTACAAGGTATACTTTGTCGTNTATTTCTACAGGAACTAAATCCTGTGATAATTTACTTAGTATTCTCTCTTGTTCAGAGATTGATAAGTTTGATAAACCTTCTATTACTTCAGACATTTTTAATTACACCTTTTATTTATCCCGACCCAACCACCCATTAATTTAAACTATAATACAACTTAATACAAGTAGTTACCCCAGTTATTTAGTAGAAAAATTGTATGATTTTGATATGTAACCTTTTTCCTGTTATATACCCCCTATATGGGGGATTTCGTAAATAACTTTTACGTTATTTTCTATTTTGATTATTATTTTTGATAATTAACTTAGCTAATAAAGGAGAAATATTATGGCTNANNTATTACCTACACCTAAGAAGGTGTTAAAACTAGCTGATGAAGCTGAAGATAAGTATCTTGATGCTCTAGCAAATGCACCTCTAAAGCGTGGCTGGAATAGAACATTTGGTATATCCATACCATCTAAGAATGACGCTCTTCGTGAGTACAATTCTACAATGCGTGGTATACAAGAGTTTTGTGAAAGCAGAGGATATGAAGGTATTCTTAAACCTGAAAAGGAAGAGAAAGCCGTTCAACGCATAAGAGAAGAGTAGGCTTTATGCCTACTTTTTTCTTTATTAACACAACCTATTAATTTGTCGAGAGTGTGTATAGCTGTGTCTAGAGACTATTCTTTCTATAATGTAAAGAAAGTTAATAGAAACCCTCAATGTAGGCACAGTTATATACTACATTCTACGATAACTTGGGTATAAACTTAATAGGCACTGTTCCCTTCTACTCACAACTACAATATGTGTAGGATATAGACTCCGCATCGTCTA
>FUFK010062881.1_pt1 | contig 18350 bp, 12 predicted proteins | sample 1021851 | NCBI WGS metagenome assembly FUFK01 (sample SAMEA51879418, study PRJEB19060) | metagenome
CGACGAAGTTGATGAAGACAAGGTAGATGGGGAAGGCGAACGCAAGTACAGTCACCTTAAATACAAAGCCCATTATGACGATAAATGCGAACAGTTGCATAGTTTAGACGCTCCTGCATACCCTGAAGGGTGTTTGTTGTACCCTCGACGGTTGCCGTGGCGAAAAATACGGCATGTCAAAGCGCAAACACCTGACCGATACGAGATATTGTACCAGCAAGAAGACTCCGATCCTGCGTCAGTGCTTGTAGATCCGCTTTGGATTACTGGTGGGCAAGGCAAAAACGGCGTTGAATACGTTGGTTGTTGGGACACTGACCGGGACTTATGGGAAGTACCACAGTATTTACCTGGTGAAGTCATGGTTATAGCATCTGCTGACCCGTCACCATCTAATTTTTGGGCGTTGCAATGCTGGGCGTATTGTGCTGATAGTGAATACCGTTATTTGTTGGAATCGTATCGACGTAAAATGGATGCTCCTGCGTTTCTTGACTGGAACCATGACACGCAACGTTTTTCTGGCATAGCTGAAGAGTGGTGGCAGATAAGTAATGAGATAGGTAATCCGATTACGCATTGGATAGTTGAAGCTAACGCAGCGCAAAAGTTTATTTTGCAGTACGATCATTTCCGAAGGTGGTCAGCTTTGCGAGGTGTGGAGCTAGTACCGCATTACACGCACTCTCGCAACAAGGGTGACCCTAAGTATGGGGTGCAAATGTTGGCTCCGTTGTATCGTTTGGGTCGTATTCGGTTGCCTGGCAAGCAACGAACTGATGCTAGACCTCATTCTTTGCTTTTGGTGAATGAAGTAACAAAATGGAACCCAGAAGGCACAGGGTCTAGAACTGATGACTGTGTGATGGCACAATGGTTCGTAGAACATAACCTTGAAAAATTGTATACGCCTATGCTTGAACCAGTGAAGCAATGGCGGCCTTCGTGGGTGACAGAAAGCTAATAGATGAAAAGCGCTGAAGAAATTGTAGACCTGTACTATACCAGGTCATCTAATCATGCTGGTGTGAAAGAACGAATGCGTCATATTCGTGACCATTACAACGGTGACGTTATTGTACCGTTACCTGAAATAGATACAACAGAGGCTTCTGCTGTTGCTAACCTGTTAGCGCAGGGTTTGGATCAGACTGCTATGCGTATAGCGTCTGTTACTCCTGATATTGTTTGCCCACCTGAAGATGAGTCATCGAAACAAGCGCAGAAGTTTGCTGCGATTCGTCGCAAAGCTTTATTTGGTTGGTGGCAACATTCTCGCATTGATATGCAACTTGCGAAACGTGCAAGGCATCTTATTGGGTATGCGAATACTATTGTGCAGATACGTTTTGATCATGATAAAGGTTGCCCAACGTGGCATGTGCGTGATCCGTTAACTGCGTATCCGTCTAATTTGCGTGGGTCTGATGACATGACTCCAGCAGATTGCGTGTTTGGTTATGAACGTTCATACGGTTGGATACGAAAAACATATCCTGAAGCTGCGTTGCGGTTTGCTGGTGGCGTATCTGACGCTCCGTATGATACTGACAGACCTATAGAACTTATTGAATACGTTGACCATAACGAGTATGTGCTTGTTGCTGTACGCCATCCGGCTACTAGCGTAGGTATGCACTCAATGAATGATAATCATTTACCAATCATTGCAGAATTAGAACGTGTACCTAATTTGACAGGTGTTTGCCCTGTTGTCATGTCACAGCGAATATCGTTGGATGAACCCAATGGTCAGTTTGACGGCATACTAGGAATGTATCAGCAACAAGCAAAGCTNATGGCGTTAGAAGTTATAGCTGTGCAAAAAGGTATTTTCCCTGATACATGGTTAGTAGGTCGTGCTGGTGAACAACCAACCATTATTAACCCTGCGAATGGGTTGACAGGTGAAGTTGGTGTTCTCCGTGGCGGTGACTTAAAAGACATGCAACTACAGCCAGGGTTTATGACGAACCCTGCTATAGATCGTTTGGAAAGAGCGCAACGTTTAACTGCTGGTGTCCCTGCCGAGTTCGGTGGTGAATCTACTAGCAACATTCGTACTGGTCGCCGTGGTGATGCTGTGCTTTCCGCTGTTGTCGATTTCGCTGTTCAGGAATCGCAACGTATCCTTGCTCGCTCGTTAGAAACAGAAAACAAAATAGCTATTGCTATGGCTAAATCTCATGCCGGTGGCAAGTCTAAGTCGTTCTATGTTTCTATGGGCAAGGTAAAAGGAAAGGTAGATTATGTCCCGAACAAGCACTTTACGACGGATGACAATGTGGTCAGTTATAGTCACGCTGGGGCTGACATTAATAATCTTGTTATCGCTGGCGGTCAAAGGCTTTCAATGGGAACGATGTCGAAAGAATCCTTTATGAAAATAGATCCTCTTGTTGAGGATGTTGAATATGAACGTGACGCTGTAACTGCGGAACAATTAGAACAAAGTTTGTTAGCTGGTTTGCAACAACAAGCAGCGACAGGGGCAATACCGCCTGCGGATATTGCTCGTATCATTGATCTTGTTAAATCAGATAGAGCTGAACTTGCCGACGCTGTTGAGAAAGTACAGCGTGAAGCGCAAGAACGTCAAGCTGAAATGGTCCCTCCCACATCCCCTGAAGCACAACCTGGCATAGCCCAGCCCGGAGCAGGAGCAGAAGCGATGGTAGCACCGCCTCCTGCCGAGGGAGGGGCAGCCGGTTTGCGTGAACTTCTTGGAGCGTTGTAATGCCAAGAAAAGGTAAAGGTCAAAAAGTTCAGACCGCTACTGGTCAAGAGTATGGTCAAGCAAAGATGCAAGAAGAGGCGCAGGAAACTATTCCTTTGCCTGAAATACAACAGATGCCGTCAATGCGACCAGGTGAAGCTGCTTTTAATCGACCTACTGAAAGACCGATGGAGCCTATTGATACACCTGGCAATTTGGGGGACATGCAATCTCCTGAAGATTTAAGGCAACGTAAATTAAAAGTCCTTAACTTTATTCCGATGATGGAACAGTTGTCTTCGCAACCATACGCAAATCCTAAGTTTCGTAATGCAGTACGGCAAATGAAATCGTTTGTTGGCGACATGGAAGAGTTGTACCAAGACGAGGACCAGTAATGGGGATGCCTAATTTTTTTAAAATGGGTGCAGGCGTTGTTCAAGGCGTTTTTGACATTGCTTTTGGAGTAGGCGAGTTCGCTGTCGATACTGTTAAAGCAGGAACGCAACTGTTAACTGACGGACCCGACGTAGCTGCTCAAACTTTTATTTCATCTGTACAAGAGGATCTTTTAGGAAGAAGCTTACAAGGAGCTTTCGGGCCGCAAGGTGTCATAGGTTCTGTTATTGGTGAATTACCTGAGTTTATTCGTGAACCAGGTCGTGCTGTTCTCCAACCAACGTTTAAAGCTTGGGATTGGACTATACAAAACGTTGTTGACAGACCTTTAGGAACGTTTGCGACAATGATAAATGTTGGGTTCAAAGACGGTTTAAGAACTGTTTTTGATGGCTCAACGTGGGCTGCTGCTTGGGAAATAAACGATAAACGAACGTTTGGTCAATCTGTTGCTGCGTTAGTGCATTTCATTGACCCGTTCGATGACGACGAATACGACGATATACAAGACGATCCGTTGTTTAATTTGCTGTCAGGAACAGTTGACTTTTTCCAAGAGTTTTTAGATCCTGTTGGCATTGGTTTAGGTGGCAGCGTCAATCTTCTTAGAGGAAGAACAGTTATTGGAAAATTTGATGAGGCTGGCAATTTCAAAGGCGTTGGTCGGGAAGCTTACGATAAAGTAGGTGGACTTATACAGCCTGAAAAAGTGTACACTCCTGGTGGCGGTATTTTCCGACGAGGTTTGCGAATGGATGATCGTTTAACTGACGCTCAGAAAAACGCTCGCAACATGGTTGCTAAACGATTCGTTACGCAAAGAGCCGAAAGAGTTCTGGAAAGTAAACGTTGGAAATCGCTTGAAAGAGAATGGGAAACATTAGAAAATGTTTTTATATCTGAAAATCCTGCGTATGGGTACGCTCAAGGTATAAACAAAATATTAGACCCGGAAGCGTCACAAAAATTAATTAATCAGCGTTACGCTGTGTTGCGTAATATGGCTGGGACTCGTGGTATGAAACTTAGCGACAAAGCAGCGTATGCTATTGCTAAAGGTCCATCAAAAGAAGCTCGTCGTATGACGGCTAGGTACATGATGGGTGATATGAGTGTTCTTGCTGAGGCTGGGGATGCAGCTAGGAAAGCTAGGCAAGTGTTAGATGAGACTGACATTTTTGACAAAATTGATGAGTTTGAAGGTCTTAGTAAACAATACGAAGAAATGATGGCTTCTGAGAATAAAGGTTTTGTTAATCCTCGTCAAGCTAAAAAACGTATTAATGATTTAGGTTCAGAAATAGCTGAAACTACTAAAATCTTAAACGACGTTGATTGGGAAACCATGTTTGACGGGTACATGGGATTCTTGGAGTCCAGGGGTCGTCAAATGGTAGACATTAACGGCAACCCAACAACGCAATGGACGGATTTACTTAATTCAAACCCTGACATAAAAGCGTTGCAACGAATCACTCTTGAAAAAATAGTTGCATTAGATTCTTTGTCTCCTCAACAATTAGCAAGGATACAATCTGGTAAAGGCGCTGGAGAGTTCACAAAAATTTGGTCTGATCCGTTTGGTGTGCATTACGCAAAACGCACAAGAGCAATGCAAGCCAGGGAAGCAGCAACTGGCGTTAAGAAAGAGTTTTTTGAAGAAACGTATCAAGTGCCGTCAGTAATTACTCCGTTAGGTGTCCGTAAATTTAGGATGTCTACGCAAAGGTTGCCTCAGTCGTTAATTAATTTTGCTTCTGACACATCGACAATTATGTGGGAAAGAATGCTGGCTCAAGCAACAAGTGTGCGTATTGGTGGCAAAAGAATTATAGGCGTTGAAGAAGTAAATGATTTGTTGGGTGAGTGGGAAAAGATATCAAGAATGCCTGTTGACTCAGCAGCTCAACGAAAGAATTTGTATACAACTACTGTTGATCGTTTGATTAAAACAGCGGATGAGTTGTTGGCAGAAGATGGGATAATAATGGAAGGCGGTACTTTAGCTGAACAATTATTGACTGCCAGGACTATTAAAGATGAAGCAATTCTGCATCCTAGTAAAAGAGCAGCTACTGATCGTAAGTCTCGAAGGGCTACGTCAACAAGTGAGGAAAGAGGAACATATCAATTTACAGACGCAGAAACAGGAGAAGTTTCTACTATAACTTTGCCTATGACTCCTAGCGCTATGAAGGCAGCGGAAATTTTGCCACGGTGGGATTTGATAAATATTCAATTAGGTCGTTTGTCTAGAAGAGCAAGTCGTGAGGGCGGTACGGTAACAAAGCGAGTGTTGCAAGGCACTGAAGATGGTTTTCGTTTAGTTGCTGGCAAAGGCGGTTCTGCTGCTACGAAAGTTATGAAGGTTTGGCGACCTATGGTGTTGTTGACACCTAAATGGCCGCTAAGAGTTCAGTTAGATGAAACAATGCGTCGTGCTGCTGATTTGGGTGTTTTAACTGAAATTAGAAACTTTGCTAGAGGGTTTAACGATATGCGTGACGCTCAAGTTACTTACGGTGTGAACATGAAACTTGAAGATGTTTCGGCAAGCATTATTAGAGAAGCTAAGGAAAGAGCAGGTTTGGCTGATGACGCTGCTGACCCTAATTTAGGTGACGCATTACGAACACTTGAAAAAGACGGTGTTCTTATTGAAGATGTTATTCAAAGACACGCAGATTCTGTTTTGGAAGATGTTCGCAAATCATATAATTTTGTTCCTGGTCCGTTAAAGGCAACAAACGTTGGAAGTAAAGTCGGTAGGATACCTTCGTATTTCTTATCGAAAGGTTCATTGGCACGATTTGGAATGGGCAGTTTGTTAATAGGTATGCCTGCCGGGTTAGCTATAGCTGGTGCTTATGGTGCTAGACGGTTTATGCGAATTAGAAATGTGGCGCAAAAGAAAGCAGCAGCGTCAGTAGCTGATTCGTTAGTAGAGGAATCTAGAAAACTATTTAAAGAAGCGTTAGGAGAAGACGCTCCTGTTGGAATGAAACAACAGGCTGACATGATGAAGTCCAGGGGTGAAGCTATCCGTGACGCTGTGTACGCTGTCGAAGACGATGTGTATGCGACGCTTCCTGACGGCGGTAATTTAGATGACATTGTTGACAACATTGAAAGAGCGCATGCGTTGCTAGAAAAAATAGGTTTAGCTAATCAAACAATTTACGGTGCTACGATTCGTAACGCTTACGGGGACAACAATGATTTTAGAGAAATAATTTCTAGCGAAGTTTCTTCTGTGAAATCAGTGTCCAGTATTTTGCGAGGTGTTCGTGAAGGGCAAGAAAGAAACTTGTTGCGTTATGTTGACGCTGACTATGAACGCTGGGATTTTCTAGTTGATGATAGGAAAGCGTTTACAGCAGGTTTCAACGACACTATGAACCGTTACTCAGATTTTGGAGGAACGTATAAAGAGTTTTTTCAAACTGTTTTTGATGACACGCTTGAATTTACAGATCAAGTTATTGCTGTAGAAAATCTTATTAAAACTAACACTGATCTTCGGTATAGGCTTGGCGCTGACAATTTGCTAGATCAACCACAAGCGTTAAAGAAGTATGCCGAAGACGTAGTTGACGAATACTACGACCTTTTACCACCAGAAGAATTTGCAGATTTGCGTGTCAAAATGGTAAATGGTGAAGCTGTTGTTTGGGCAGACGTAGAAAAAGCATTGTTAAAAAATGAAAAACGTAGAGCTAAAGAAGCAAACCGAGAAGCAAGGACTAATGTTGAAGAACTTGTAGGTGAAGTTCGTGAAACTCATCCAAGTTTTGCACGTTCAATAGCAGCAAACGAAAGAACAGTTGATTTAGGCAGAGATGTATACACAGGCGCTATTGGCAAAATGGTCAACGACGTATACAGAACTCTTGGTCAAATGCCAGCAGATCACTTATCTAGAAACCCGTATTATAAAACTAAATATGATCGAGAAGTAGCTCGCAGGTTAGCGTTGTTTACTGATGAAAGCGGAATGGTAAATCTTAACCAAAACGCTTTAAACGCTATTGAAGAAGAAGCAAGACAGTTTGCTTTACGAGAAACAAGAGATTTGTTATATGACTTAGCTGAAGAAACAAGAATAGCTGAAATATTTGGTCACGTTATGCCGTTCTTTAACGCTTGGCAAGAAGTGTTAGGAAGATGGGCAAAGCTATCAGTGCAGAATCCTTACTTTGTTGCCAAAGCAGCGAAACTGTATACCGCTGAATGGGATGCAGAGTTTTTAGGAATTAACGAAGTGCATCAATACAATGAAGCTGGGGTAGCGAACAAAGAAGCTGAATTAGGTCGCCCACTAACTAAAGAAGAATTAAAAGAATTTGAAGTAGCAAAGTACCTTGTTTGGAGATTACCTGAACCAGTCAAAGGCGCATTATCGACAACCTTGACACCTGGTCCTCTTGCTGAAATCTTGCGAGAACAAGACATACGGTTCAGTAAAGAAGGTTTAGCTTCAATGCTGCAATCAACAACACCAGGGTTTGGTCCTTTAGTAAGTATCCCTGTTAACGAAGCGTTGTTAAAAGATCCTTCTTTAGAAAGCACTGTAAAGTTTATGTTCCCGTTTGGACCTCCTGAAGGCGGTTTCACAAACAGGTTGATACAAAGTTATTTACCTGCTTGGCAACAAAACGTTGTTAACCGATTTATGGACACGCCAACAAAAGAACGCATGGTCCAATATTTTGCTCAACAACTGTATGTGCAAGCAGCCGAAAATGGTATGCCTGTTGATTTGGCAGACGAAGCTGATGTAGCTAGATGGATAAAACAAGCCGAAAACCGAGCAGAGTCGTTTTTCTTGTTTAGAGCAGCGCAAGGTTTGTTTGTGCCTACGTCAACAACAGCAATTTCGCCTCATGCAGAACTAATGCTTGAGTACAAAAAGTTAGAACTTAAACACGGTTCTAAAATAGCGGATTCAATGTTTTTGGAAAGATACGGTGAAGACTTGTTTGGGTTAACTGCTCGAATGACGAAACTAAACGATGGTGTCGCTGCGTCTGTAGAATCCGAAGAAGCATTTATGGCGAACCAAGAGCTAGTGCAACAGTTCCCAGAGTTGGGTGCTTGGATAACTGGAAGCATCGGTCCTGCTGATGAAAAGTTTGCGTTTAGTCAAGCGGTTTACCGTCGGCAAACACAAATGGATGTTAGCGAGTTAACTCCTGGCGTGAAACGTCGTGAACGTTTCTCTCCGTTAGAGACTATGGCCGCTACCGATATTAAACTTGGGTGGATGAAATACACTCAACTAAACGACAATATTAGGTCGTATCAGGCTGAACGAGAAAGCCTTGGTTTAGCGTATAGTTTAAATAGTCAACCTATGGCAGCTACTGCTGTTATGAAAGCTAAAGCTATTGATCGTATTAAAGCGGAGCATCCTGCTTGGGGTGCTGAGTTTGTTTCTGGGCAGACAGAAGATCGGATGGTTAAGGTTGTTGAAGGCTTTATGCACATTTTCAATAACCAAGATATGTATTCTGGTTTGATGGCGAAACCATCAACTGAATTAATTTTGCATTATTTCAAAATGCGTGGAGCTATTGAACAAGAATTGGTTCGTAGGTTTACTGAGTTAAATGGTAGCTTGAGTCTAGATGCTAATACCAATTCTGATCTAAAGTTGTTTTGGGAGAACCAAAAAGAATTTATGGGGCAGATGCCAGGGTTTAGTGAAATTTATGACAGGTTTTTTGAGAACGATTCAATTCCAAGAGGAAGTTTTGTTTCTTTAGCAAGGGTTTAATATGGCGACAACACAATTACAAGCAGTAGATGAAAATGGTGTAGTAATAACTTTTGAGAATCAAGAGGATCTTAATTCGTATTTAGTTGAGCAAGAAGTTCAAAATCGTTTAGCTGCTGAAAGAGGACAATCCCCAACTCTTGGAACGAGAGATCGTCGATTAGTTGATATTAAAGTAACTGATTTAGACATTGATTGGAATTTAACCCAATACGCTGTTATCGCAAAAGGCGAAGCGTGGGATGATTTCTATTTATCTGACTTGCAAGGATTAGCTGGTTTACCTCAAATTAGTTTAGACAACCTAGACCCAAACACGATTTTAAACCAGGTTAAGGGAATTGATTGGCAATGGACTAATTACAGTGGTCTTGACCCAAAAGCTTTAAATACTAAAAGAGTTGGAGATCTTCAAGGACCAATAATTATTGATCCTATGATTAAAGATTTGCCGTCAATTAAAGGATCGTATTTAGAAAACAATGCTTTAATTGTTGGGCAAAGCCCGTTACCTATTAACGAAGACACTGGTTTTTATGATGCGATGATGATTTGGGCAGAATCTAATCTTGATGAAGCAGAGTTAGCTGATTTTAAAGAAAACTTTGTTCGAGGCGATGATATAACTGTTGCTGAAGCCATTGCCGAAGCTCAAGAGTTAACAGAAGCAACTCAAAAACGTAAAGGCGATTTGCCTGATGTTGCGTATGAGTTTGAAGAAATGGTTGAAGATTTTGTAAGTCTTGAACCTGACGAGTTAGAAGGACTTCCATCAGGTGGTGCTGTAGCGACATTAGTTAGAGGAGGAGGGGAAGTTGTAAATGTCGCAATAAAATTGTTTGATTTAATTGATGGCGGTGGGCTTGGAGATCCAGACCAAGAAGAAATAGAAGAAGTAGGTCCAACACAACCAAGACCCAGGTCAGAATCTCCTTTACGTTTCTCTGATTACGGCACAGGAACTCAAACAATAGAAGAAGACGTTAAAAGGCAAGACGTTATCGACGCTATGATGGATTTGACTGAAACAGAACAGAAAATACTTGCAGAAAACATTTTCTTAAATATGCCTGATGTTTATGGATCTTGGGAAGATATTTATAACGATGATAATTCATTAAACATGGACACATTCGTACCTGCATTTATAAACGCTTTAAACTTTGCAGAAACAGCAGCAGCTATTGGTCAAAGCGACGAATACATTGAAATGTTCTTAATTGATGATTTAACGCAATTAGAAAAAACTGATATTCGTGACAGGTTCCAGCAAAGGATAGCTGAGTTAATAGCTATTGATAATTCTAAAAATGTTAGTTTGACGGACCCGGCTACTATCGCAAAACAAATTGATAATAAATTTAAGGAAGTAACTGGTCGTGGAGCCACTGACGAAGACGTTCGAGCGTTTACTGAATTGTTTTATGATTTGCAACGTGAAGCAACACCAACAGTTAAAGAAGTTAGAGAACGAGCCGAAGGACAAACGATGGGGCAGGAAAGATTAGGTACGTTAGATTTGACTGCCAGGGCTGAACAATACGCTGAGGAGCAAGCACCTGTTGAGGCAGGCGCTATGCAAACAGCGAATAAAGCTGGTTTAATTATGCAAGCGTTAGGATTTGGTGGGTAATGGCAGATAGAGCTGTTTATCAGTACAAAAATATTCCGGTTGATGAAATTATTACAAGTATGGGAGATCCCTTAATAAAAGATCTTGACATTCAATGGACTAAAACTAAGTTTCCTGACATCTTTGCTTCTCCTTTGTTTGGCGAGTTACGGTTGTCTCAATTATCTGATTACACAGGAATATTTGGAACAGACGATCCTTTTATGGCAGAAATTGATGTTGTGCGTCGATACGACAGCAATAACAGGCAAATGTTTGCTGTTAACTTTGACGATGTTCTTGCAGGAAACGCAACGCTAGTAACACAAAAAGTTTCGGAAATTGGCAATCAAGAACTTGCTGTATTTGCAAAACCGGATACTTTTTTTTCTGACCAATTTCCTAATATTTCTAATATAGAAATAGATCCTTCAGATGTTGGAATACCAGAAGGAGTAGAGCTACCCGAAGAAATGCCTGAAATAGGTTTTACAGATGCTCAAGACCAATTAGATGAAGATTTAGAAAGATTAGAAGAAGAAGATCTTCCTAGCACTGGACCAGGGAATTTAGATCCTTACCCGTATGCACCTGGTGAAAGTAACATGGTGTCCGCAGATGCTCTTTATGAAATGATTAGAAGCGTTGGTTTTGCGCCAGAAGAAGCTGTGACAATGGTTGCTATATCAAGAGCAGAATCAGGGTTTAATGCTAGAGCTACAAACATGGTCGCTCCTGATAATTCTTACGGGTTGTTTCAAATTAACATGATTGGCAATTTAGGTCAGGCTAGAGAACGAGTTTACAAATCTAATGCGTTTAGGCAAAAGTATAATTTAACGACTGAATGGCAAGGGTATGAAACGTTACTTGACCCAAGGTGGAATATAGCTGCGGCCCATCATACTTACGAAGAAGCATTAGGCATGAATGGTTATCAACAATACGATAATCCTGGTTTCGGTCCTTGGTCAGTGTATACAAATGGTGCGTATGAGCAATATCTTTCTATAGGAGAATCAGCACGAAGTGGAAGCATTAGAGATGGCGACGGCTCAGGANCNCCNCCAATACCNAANCCTGGTGGAACAGACNAAACAGGCATTGAGGACATTTCTNCCGAAGACGTNTACACATTACTTGAAGAACAATTTGGTGGAGCAGCATACTTCTTNNAAAAAAACAAACAAGACATGCGTATCGGCATATTAGCCGACGGTTCACCAACAAGTTACCGTGACCCAGACGCTGTTGACTACCAAGACATCACTGAATACCTAGTAGAAAACGACATAACAGCTCTTACAAGAGTTTCCGGTCTACTAAAACTAACAGAATGGTGGCAAACAACTGACGTAGCAATGCGAGAGTTCGACATCGCAGTAGCCGACATGAACGACCTAATGCTACAAGAATACCTAGAACCAACCATTGACGTTCTACGCAAAGAAGCACAATTCNTAGGCATACAATTAGAAGAAAGCGAACTATTTGACCTAGCAAAGAACCTNAAACGTTTTGGTGATAGTGAAGATGCTGAAGCTATACGAATAGCTATGGCAGGACAGTTACGATACCAAGACACTATTAGCGAAATATCTTCATTCCAAGCAAACATTGATAATGTGCAAAAAGAAGCGTACAAGTATTTCACGCCAATAGATGATGAAGCAGCGCAAGAATGGGCAGAGTTACTGTACACAGGCGAAGCAACAGAAGTAGAGTTAGATCAGTTCTTAAAAGCCGGAGCAGTTGCCAGGTTCCCAACACTTGACAAAGTTATCAACGAAATGGGTGTAACACCTGCACAGTATTTTTCACCGTACAAATACCAGATAGAACAAATGCTTGGCAGATCCAATATAGATTTGTTAGAAGAGTTCCCAGACGTTATTGAGTACATTCCTGAAAGTGGAAGTTCTAGACCAATGAGTCTTTCTGAGGTACGCACGTTTGTTCGTGGGCTACCAGAATGGCAACAATCCGAAGACGCTAAATCTCAAGCAAGAGCTTTGGCGTTCTCAATAGGTCAAACGTTTGGGGAGGTAGCGTAATGGCAACAATACTCGATGATGAAATTATACAAGCAGCGCAACAAACACAAGATGAACGTGACGCTTTACAAATAATACAGGAAGCGTTAGCACAGTACGGTTTAGCTGAGTTAGCTCCTGAAGCTGTTAGATACCTTATTGAAGGCGTATCAGCAGACGGCATAATGATTCAGTTGCGTGAAACAGAAACATTCAAAGAACGTTTCAAAGGGTTAGATATTAGGAACAGTAAGCCTGGCATGATTCAAATAAGCCCAGCAGAATACATTAGAATAGAGCGACAATATCGTGACATTATGGCTACCGCAGGGTTGCCACAAGGTTTTTATGACAGCCCTGATGATTTTGCTGAGTTTATAGGAAATGATGTTTCGCCTGAAGAGTTAGGGCAACGTGTGTCGATGGCAGCGTCAGCAGTATCTAACATTAATCCCTTACTTAAAGATCAATTAAATGAAATGTACGGTATAGGTGTCGAGAACGACGGAGAACTTATAGCGTATTTCCTTGACCCTGAACGTGGCGTTAGCGTCATTGAGCAAAGGCTACGCATGGAATCTGCTGGTCTATCCGCTACTGCTATCCAAGCAACAGGGCAAGGCATAGCTGCTCCTGTAGCAAGGCAACTTGCAGGCGAGCAACAAGTACAACAACGTGAAGTAGCGCAACGTTTAGCTCCGATGGCTGGCTTGACTCAAGCAACATTATCTGATCGGGGTGTGACAACAACTGAGTTAGCTGCATCCACGTTTGGATTAGATTCAGAAGCTACGGCAAACATTAGAAGATTGCGTCAACGCAGGCAAGCGTCAGCAGAACGCAGGTCTGGTGGTTTGATGACAGGCATGGGAGCCACAGGCTTAGGCAGCGCTCCTGGACAGTTAGATTCGTAGGGTATAGACGAAAACCCTAAATTTGCCTATATTTAATTATGTGATCTGCCCCATTAAGAGGGTGAGCCGTTCACAACAAATTAAACTCCGCTAGCATTCCACCGTTGTTAGCGTGTATGAGAAGGTGAGTGACATAATGGAAACAGAGTCTACTGAAACAGAAGAAGTTTCAAGTACCGAATCCAAACCTAATTGGCGTAGAGAACTCGAAGCGAAAGCTAAGAGGGCTGATGAGCTTGAAGCCCAAGTTCAACAGATGCAACGCAAAGAAGTGTTTCGTGATGCTGGCTTAGATCCATCTAATAAGATGACTGAGTATTTCATGAAAGGCTACGAAGGCGAGCTAAGTGTTGAAGCGATACAGGCTGAGGCTCAAAGCGCAGGTTTATCGAATACGGTAAGCCAGGCGAATACGTCAATGGTAGAGCAACAGGCGCAGTTTGCACAGCAAGTTGAAGCGGAGCGTAGAATCGCTGAAGCTAGTGATGATGCTGGTCCTGTGGCAGATCCTCAATTCGAGAGTTTAATTAGACAAACTAAAAATGCTGATGAACTGCGACAGTTGTGGGAAGCCAATGGCGGTACTTTTAACGCTATGACGTGAGGTAGGCTCCAAAATTTAATTGGAGAATAGCCTAATGGCAATAACACAAATGAGTTCGCTGAACTCCGCTGGTAATGCAGCGTTTGAACAGCTCGCTTACTTTGCGTTGCGATCACAACCTCTTTTCGAGATGGTTTGCGATGTAAAAACCACAAACCAATCGCACGCTGGAGCAAGCGTTAAGTTCACAAAGTACAGCGATTTATCACAAGCTACTTCAGCAATTTCTGAAACTTCTGACCTCACACCATCAACAATGGGTGACGCACAAGTTACAGTAACACTTGCTGAGTACGGTAATACAATACAAACCACCGCTAAAGCACGAGGAACCAGCTTCTTAAACATAGACGCTGACGCTGCTAACATTATCGGTTACAACATGGGTGACAGCCTTGATAAGATTGTTCACGACATTGTAACTGAAGGAACTAACGTTCTATACGGTGGCGATGCAACCGCTACAGGAGAACTAGCAGCAGGTGACATTATCACCGCTGATCTTGTTCGACAGTGTGTAGCTAACCTACGGACTGCTTCTGCACCTGCATTTGACGGCAACGTTTACGTTGGATTTATCCACCCTGACGTTTCCTACGATCTGCGTAAAGCTACAGCCGTAACTGACGTTATTCAACACCAAATCCGCCAAGATGGAAATGCTGTCCGCACTGGTAGCATCGGTACATTCGGTGGAGTTGACTTCATTGAAACACCAAGAATCACGCTAACCGCTGACGCTGGTGCTTCCAATGTTGATGAATACAAAACTGTAATAGTTGGTAGACAAGCTCTTGCGAAAGCACACAGCCGGGCAGCCGGTTTCGGTGCGGACCCAAGCATCGTGTTCGGTCCTGTAACCGACAGCTTGCGTCGATTCAACACAGTTGGTTGGTATCACCTTGTAGGATACGGAAGATTCCGTGAGGAATGTATCCGAAGAATTGAAACATCATCCTCAATAGGCGCTAACTAATAGCCCTAATTAGATAGCAGGGTAGGCTGACTGTACTGGGAGGTTAGCCTACCCTCTATCTTTCTGCATTCGATTAGATTATTATTGTGAATCATGGAAGATGAACAAGTAGATGTAGTTATAGCTGCTGAGACAATAAAAGCCAGCGTTGTAACTGACGAGGAGAACGCTGATGGCTAGTGGTCTTTATGGAATAACTTTTCTTAACGCTTTGAAAAACACTCTTGCGTTAGACCTGGACAGTGACACGATCAAGATTATGTTGGTTACGTCATCGTATACACCTGATTTTGGGGCGCATGACTTCAAAGCCGATGTATCTAACGAAGTTTCTGGGACAGGGTACACTTCAGGTGGTAACACGTTAAGTAGTTTGGCTTTAACCCAGACAGGTGGCACAATCAAATTTGATGCCGCCGACACATCATGGTCATCTGCAACCATCACGAACGCCAGGGGCGCTGTGATTTATGATGATTCTTTAACTGATGATCCGCTTATTGCGTACATTGATTTTGGTTCTGATTTCTCATCGAGTAACGGAACGTTCACGATTGCGTTTAATGCTGGCGGTATATTTACGATTGATCTAACTCCGTAGGAGGGTAAATGCCTGAATCTAATTTTCCGTCTAGTCTTGATACAGACGCTAATAGTAGCCTTCCTAAAACTATTTCTAATACTGCTGCGTTGAATAACCCTAACCATGCTGAGATGCACGGTAGGAGCAACGATGCGATTATAGAAGTTGAAACTAAATTAGGTACTGGTAGCAGTTCTGCTTCTACTGGTGCTGTGCTTATAGGTACAGGTTCGGGTGCTTCTGCGTGGGACACGACACCTACGTTTGTTGGTGACGTAACAATTCCTGAAGGCGATTTGATTCTTGGTTCTACTGCGGTGACTTCGACTGCTGCTGAGTTAAACATTCTTGATGGGTGTACTGCTACAGTGTCGGAACTTAACATCATGGATGGTGTTACTGCTACAACATCAGAGTTAAACATTCTTGATGGTTGTACGGCTACTGCTGCTGAAATTAATGTTGTTGACGGAGTTACAGGCGGTACTGTTGCTGCTTCTAAAGCTGTTGTTGTTGACGGTAATAAGGATATTGCTAGTTTCCGTAACGTTACGCTGACTGGTGAGTTGGATGCAGCTACGCTTGATATATCTGGTGATGTAGATATTGATGGAGCTGCTGATATTGCTGGCGATTTAGTGTTGTCTGGTGGCGCTGATGGTGCGTTGCAGTTCACGAATGCTGGTGAGAACTCTATTAAAATTCCTGATAACCAGGCTTCTGCTTTGATTATTGAGGAAGCTGATAATGCGTATATTACGTTTACGACTACAAATAGTTCTGAGGCTATTACGGTTGCTAAACCGATTACGATGTCGTCTACGTTGACGGTGACTGGTAACGCTGATTTGAATGGTGATTTGGATGTTGATGGAACAACGAATTTAGATGCTGTTGATATTGATGGGCAGTTAACTCTTGCTGATGGTTCTTCTAGCGCTCCTGCAATAGCGTTCGGTAGCGACCCGGATCTTGGTTTCTTTCGAGTAGCGGCAGACAACATGGGCTTTGCAGCTACATTGCCTGTAGTAACAAGTTTTACAACGCCACGGCGAGGAACTGACGGTAGCGGCAACACGCTAGTTCTTGGGCAAGACGGTTCGTCAAGACGATACAAAGAAAACATTGAAAACTTTACCAAATCAGATTGGGAAAACGTTTACAATTTACAAGCCGTAAAGTTTAACTGGAAAGAAGAAATAGACGCACAACGCACGCAAGCATTTGGTTTAATAGCAGAAGATGTAGCCGACCAAATCCCAGAACTAGGCGTATACCGCATTGTTGATGGTGAAGGCGACACACCTGTTGTTGACTCAGTAAACTACGAACAACTATGCGTGTATTTGCTTGAAGTTGTTAAGGATCTAAATAACCGTTTAGAAACATTAGAAGGATAAAAATGATCCCAACTACCAGTAAACACGTTAACATCGAACTACTACACCCAGAGTTCAAACGCAGACTAGAAGCATTCTTTAGAGACAGCCGTATTCGCAACAAAGTTAAAGTCGTATCAGGTGTACGAACCTACGCACAACAAAAATACTTTTACGACGGATACAAAAGCGGTAGACCAGGATTTAACCTAGCTGCCAACCCGGATCGCAAAACAGCGTCAGGTTTCCAAGGGTCATATCACATGCAACAACCAGCGTTTGACAACTGGGGTTATGCCGTTGATTTTAGAATTACTGGTAAAGGTATCAGTACTTCTCAAGTGAACGCCATAGCAAAGTCGTATGGCATGGTTGCCTATGTGCCTGGCGAGTGGTGGCATCATCAGCCTTGTAAAGTCGTAAATGGCAAAGTCAAATGGTTCGATGCACCAGCATTAAAAGGGACAAAGGCTAAGAAAACAGCGAAGCAGGATGTTAAGGGTATTGCTGCTGCGTTTGCTGAGATAGAAGCCTTGGTTACTGCTCATCCTTTGAAGAAAGGATCTAAAGGGGCAGCGGTGAAAGTGGTGCAACAGTTGTTGGCTGCTAAGGGATTGTATCGGTACAAAATAGATTCTGATTATGGCAGACTTACTCGAAAGGCTGTTGTGGAGTTCCAGAAGCGTCGGCTATTATATGTTGACGGCGTAGTTGGACCAAATACTTGGAAGGCATTATTACGATGAAAGAATATCTAGATCTACTTGAAAGATGCGGAGCGACATTCGTACAAGCAGCAGTAGCCACAATCAGTGGTAACAGCTTCCTTGACATGGGTGTAAGTAACTGGAAACTAGTAGCAGCTTCTGGGTTTGCTGCTGTGCTGTCAGTTCTTAAAAGCTGGGCTGCTACGAAGATTGGCGATAAGTCATGTTCTTTGGCTGGTAAGACTACCGCATCTGAGGAGTCCCTTTACGGCGACGAATAGAGGTTGAATGGCTACAAATTTTCCTGGTAGTTTAGATACTTCGACTCAGCAACCTACTATTGCTTCTTCGGATGAGATGGATGATTCCGGTAAGGAGCATGATGTTGTTCATACAAATCATTCTGGTGCGATTATTGCGTTAGAAACTAAGTTGGGTAGTACTGACTCTAACCCTTCGTCTGGCGCTGTGCTTATGGGTACTGGTTCTGGTACGTCTGCGTGGGATACTACACCTACGTTTACCGGAGATGTTACTATTCCCGACGGTGATTTAATTTTGGGGTCTACGGCTGTTACGTCTACTGCCGCTGAGTTAAACATTCTTGATTGTTCTTTAGATTGGACTTCTTGGACACCAACGCTAACAAAC
>FUFK010042465.1_pt1 | contig 18349 bp, 11 predicted proteins | sample 1021851 | NCBI WGS metagenome assembly FUFK01 (sample SAMEA51879418, study PRJEB19060) | metagenome
TGCTGATACAGATGGCGATGGCGTTGGTGACAATGCCGATGCGTTCCCTAACGACGCTACAGAAACACTCGATTCGGACGGTGATGGCGTTGGTGACAATGAACAAGCTGCAATAGAAGCAGCTGCGGCCAAGCAAAAGGAAGCAGATGAAAAGCGCAGAAACCTGATAATCATTGGCTTAGTCTCGGTAATAGTATTGGGTGGAATCACAGGATTTGTGCTAACTAGAAAGGACAGGAGTGTTTTAGATTCTGTCAAGGATTACAGCCAAACTTTGGGCACAGAAACCTCGCAAAGTCAATTAATTGATACTCCAAACCAATTACAAATTGTCAGCCAGAGGACGGATGATGCTGGTTATACTTGGCGCAAAATGAGTGATGGAAGCAATCACTACTGGGATGGTTCACAGTGGGTAAAACACGAATAAGTCTAGGGGCTTACCCGTTTCCTATCTCTGGGGAACAATACAGTTTCTCTAACATTCTTGGCCCCAGTTAGTTTCATGAGGATTCTTTCAACGCCGAGACCCCAACCAGCGTGAGGGGGAACTCCATGCCTAAATCCAGCAACGTAGAATTCAAATTCCTCAGGATCCAAATCCATCTTTTTCAGATTATTTATGAGTACATCCATTCGATGTTCACGCTGGCCGCCAGATGTCAATTCATCCCGACCAAAGTTCAAGTCAAATCCACGACTTAATTGGTTGCCTGTAGAACTATTTTCACCCTCTACATGATGAATATAGAAGGGCTTCAATGCCATTGGCCAGCGGGGTAAAAAGTAAAATTGNGGCAAATCCTCTGCAAGTAAATCAGAATTCTCTGCGTCAATATCATCACCCCATTCTATCTCTCCACCCTTTGCCTTGATAATTTGGATTGCATCACAGTAAGACACCCTTGGAAATGGTAGTTCTGGGACGACTACTTCCACAGGGTCATCGCCTTTGCTGGCTCGGTATTGGTTAATTGTTGCAATGTAAGATTCCGATTCCTTATCATTAGCGATAGATTGCCACATATGATGAATCATTCTCTCCAGAACACCCATGACATCATCATCAGTTGCCCATGAGCACTCAATATCAAAAGAGATAAATTCATTCAAATGTCGGTANGTATCATGCTTTTCTGCTCTGAAAGCAGGTCCTATTTCGAACACACGTTCAAGGCCGCCAGACATACACAGCTGCTTGAATAGTTGCGGTGATTGGTTGAGGAATGCCGGAGTGTCGAAGTATTGCATTGGAAATAAATCAGTACCACCTTCTGTTGCAGTTGCCACAATTTTTGGCGTGTGTGTTTCAAAGAAACCTTCGTTTATTAGCGCCTCTCTACCGTATTGTAGAACTTTGCCACGCAGTCTAAACATTGCTGCTATGTGGGCGCGTCTCAAATCCAAAAATCTATTGTCCAACCGAGTGTCAAGTTCCACATGAACTGTGTCGGTTACACCCAGGGGTAATGGTGCCTCCGCCTTCGCTATAACAACCACCGAATTCGCGATGACCTCGTACGTTGGTGGGGGGGCGGCTTCTCCTTGCTTCAATTTTGGTGGTCGCTTTTTTGATACCTTACCAGTGAATTGCAGCGTTGACTCACGGGTCATCCTTTGCACCATGTCCAAAGCTTCTTCCCCAATGTTGTCTGCTTTCAAGAAAATTTGAGTTTTACCCGTTCCATCTCTTAAGTCAACAAAACAAATTGCTCCTTTACCGCGGTTAGCCTCCATAAACCCGGCAACAGTTACTTCGCAATCTATTAGCTCAGCACCATTGGACTGAATTTCTCCTAATGTATGTGTGCGATAATGGGTTGGCACATAGTTGCTCATAAATAGGCGGGAATAGACCTAGGTCAAGAAAGGTTCGCTGTATTCAAAGATAATCATTAAACAATGATTTAGGATAATATAATTAATAAGAATATTCAAGATAGATTATTTACGATTCATTCATAAACTATTTAATATCGCAGTTGGNCATGAGTGAATTATTATTCTCTTCTGAATCGGTGACTAGTGGACATCCTGACAAATTATGTGATGCTATTTCAGACGCGATCGTTGATGCTTGTCTAGCGATTGACAGCTATGCAAGAGTTGCCGTTGAAACATGTGTAAAAGGCAAAGAAGATATCGGTCTGATCGTTCTTGCTGGAGAAGTTTCATTGAATGGTGATGTGCCAAATTACGAGGCTATTGCTAGGCAGGCTGCTGCTAAGATTGGTTACACATCACATGCTATTGGTATGGATGCAACAAATCCAGAAGTTTGCGAAGTTCAAGTACACATTACCACGCAATCAGCAAACATTGCTCAAGGAGTCAATAAAGATGGTCTTGATCAAGGTGCTGGCGATCAAGGTATGATGTTCGGTTATGCTTGTAAGGAAACCGAGGCATATGAGGGTCTAAAGGGCCGATATTTCCCGCTGGCAGCAGCGTTATCGCAAAGGTTATCAAGACGCCTTACAGCAGTCAGGGAGCAAGGAATTTTACCGTGGTCAAGACCTGATGGCAAATCACAAGTCACGGTTCAATACAATAACGATGGCGATATTGAAAAAGTGCATACCGTTGTAATTGCTATTCAACATGATGATAAGTTGAAGAATCAATTTGGCGGTTCAGAAGAGCAGGAACTAGCCTACGTGGAACAACAGATAAGGGAGCACGTAGTTGAATGTTCGATACCTCAAGAACTTCTAGCAAATGGTTACAAATTGGTAGTCAATGGAACTGGACGATTTGCCGACCCGGGCGGTCCGTACGCAGATGCAGGCCTGACCGGTAGGAAAATTATTGTTGATACTTACGGCGGAATGGGGCGTCATGGCGGTGGAGCATTTTCCGGCAAAGATCCCTCAAAAGTAGATCGTTCAGCCGCCTATGCTTCTAGGTGGGCTGCCAAGCACGTAGTTGCTGCTGGGCTCGCATCTCGATGTGAAATTCAGCTGGCTTATGTGATTGGTGTCGCCGAACCTGTAAGTGTAAGAGTAGAAACTTTTGGCACATCATCACTGAGTGAATTAGAGGTCGCCACAAGAGTCAAAAATGTGTTTGATTTTAGGCCAGGTGCGATTGCCCGCGACCTAAAGTTGCAATCACCTATCTACTCAATAACAGCTGCTGGCGGACATTTTGGACGTGCACCGACAGATAATGGCGAATTCCCATGGGAGAGAATTGATGAAAACCGTATTCAGGCCCTTCAATTAACCCAATGATTGATGATTTTTAGGACAAATCTCCGATTCACTCAATAGGGGGTTCACACTCGCCTAACATGTTCTTATGTCGCGTAGTGCACCAAAAGCAATGTTGTTTATCATCCTGATGATTTCAGCAAGTATTACTCCATTGGTCGGAAATGTCGCGGCAAGTGATACAATCGTTCTTAGTTTAGATACTCCTCATGTTGTTCTTCAAGGCGGGGATTCTACTGATATTACCTTGACTGTAAAGAATAATGGTTCATCAATTGAACATTACAATGTAACACTAGACACTGATGGGTTGAGCAATGCATGGAGTATTAACCTTATAAGTAACCAAACCAGTGAAGTGATTCCGACACAAAGCACCACGTTAGATATAGTCTTGGTGCTGGCCATAGACGCTTTGCCATCGGATAGTGGTTCCTTCGTGATTAATGTTAGTGAACAAGATGGAGATTTGTACAGCACAACAACTGCCTATGTCACTGTTGAGCCATCTTACGCATCTTCCCTTTCATTCAATGCAATTAATGGGCCGTTTCAGCAAATGCTTGCTGGCACCTCAGCAAATTATACCATTGACGTTAACAATGATGGTAATGCGCCTGATACAATTCTCCTAGACGTTGATGCAGAGCCCGATTTAGCAACATTTTGGGCAAATCATGATAACAACACAAATAACCAAAACCCCTCTTCAATTCAGAATTCTGCCACACACCCAGGTTGGAACCTGGTTTTCGCTGACCATGAATTAGCGAATATTCCTGCTGGAAGTACAGTTCAAACGACAATCCAAGTCGCAATACCTAGTGATGCGGCGCCAGGTTTCTATGGATTTAACTTGTTTTCTGCCTCAACCAAAGGCAACACTTCGAGTAGTTACACATTTGCTGTCGAAGTTATGCCAGAGAACAACCTAAGTTTCTCTTTCCTAAGTCAAGATTCAGATTTCATCCCCGGTCAGATAACTCCCACACATGTTCAAGTTACTAACACCGGCAACGCAGAATTAGACTTGAACTGGGAATTAGCAGTACATAGCGGGCCGTGTGTTGTACAGTTAATCGATGCATCAACAGAATCTCTACAACCTACATCATCGGCTAATATCGGCTTTACTGTCGATGTTGGATCTTCTGCGTCAATGGCTGATGAGTGTATCATAGATATAGATGGTGAAGGTATGCACGGCGATTATTTATGGGAATCCGAGACATACCAATTCACGATTGCAATAGATGAACTAGTCGACTTTGAATTGTTCTCCCCAACAGCAGGCAGTATTCAGTTAGTACCATCGAATCCAGAGGATTATCAGATTAGGATTTACAATAATGGTAGTGAGCTTGTTGAATTTTTCTTAGATATTGCGGATAATTCACCAATTTCTTCTTCAATTATCGGCAATAGTAGCGTGAATGTATCTTCAGGTGGCGTAGGAGTTTGGATGCTCTCAACAGACATACTCGAGGGCTTTGTCGGGGCTTATTCACAAGATTTCACGGTTAATTATGCGGGAATTTCAACTNCAGCATCAGTCCAATTTGATGTCCAGCCAGTTGCAGATTTTATCATGACAGGTCCTCTCGATGGTAGAATCTCTACTAAGCCAGGTGAGATGGTAGATGTTAACTTGCAATTGGANAATCTTGGTACTATGGATTTGGATTTAACCGCTTCGGTTTCGGGACTTCCAACAGGTGCAGAAGTTACCTTTTCCAATACCGAGGTAGACCTTGATGCTGGAACAACTCTTTCAGTCACCATGAGTGTTAGTATGATTTCAACTGCGCAATCAGGTTCCTATTCCATAACAGTCACATATTCATCAGAAGAGTTCTCACGGTCACTTAATTTAGAATTACAGGTGGCAGACAGCGTCGGCTTAACGGTAAATTCAATCAACAACAATATCGCAGCGGGTCCAATATCGCAAGTAGTATACACATTTGAAGTGACTAATTTAGGGTCTGCCACGGATACATTCTTTGTGGCATTGGATTTCGATGAAACCAATAATGCAACTACTTGGTTTGATACAACACTGTCCACTTCTTCGATAAACCTAGACTCATCTTCAACTCAAGCAGTAACGATTTCTATCCGAGAGCGTGCTGCTGGGGCTCCNACCANGGGCTGTGATGTAAGTATAATTGTCACCTCATCAAATGATGACACAGTCGCTTCGAATATTGGCTTCAAGATTCTTCCAATACAGGCAAGTGCTCAGATAAAAGTTTTGTCAGGTGATGATAGTGCCAAACCAGGCGAAACCATAAGCGGTGACATTGTTGTCACTAATTCTGGGACCGGAGAAGATCAGTTCACCCTAACCACAGTTGGCGAGGATTGTGGACTCTCCGAGATATTTTTATTAGCCGCAGGGTCATCTTCTCAAGCCTACTCTTGGATCTGTACCATTGATGAAGATGCTAGTGCTGGATTGTCATCGTTTAAGTTTAGAGTAACGAGTAATGCGAGGAGTGATTACGTCCTCGAACAGACAGAGATATTCACCGTTGAACCTAATTGGGATAATGATAATATCATAGAGGTATCATTTGGTGATGAGTCACTGTCAATGGCCTCTTCAGGGGGCTCATCAACCCTAATTACTGTCAAAAACCTAGCCAATGCGCCAGTCAATGGCGATATGCTTGTACTCGGTTCTGACGATGCATTGTTTGAACACACAATATATCCAGTAAATTCTGATACTCAATCGAGTGAATTTTACCTTGCAGCCGGCCAGAGTACAGTTTTTGAATTAGTGCTAACCTCAAGGGTTTCCGAATCTGAAGCCGCCTTACTTACCATTTCTGCTGGTGCTGAGATAGGTGGAATTACATACCAACATGAATCATCCAATGAATTAGCGATTACAATTGATGGGCCAGAGTTGCCACCAAACGGGGTAGAGTTGCCGTATGGGCTGGTTTTAGACCAGCAACAAACAATCTACACAATGGTTGGCGGTTGGATATTTTCTCTTCTGCTACTGGTGCTCATTAATACTTTAAGGAAGCGCAGAAGAGCCGTTCCTATTGATGCTACTGTTGAGGAAGTTCCAAGAGAAGAGCAAAGTAGACCAGAAAGCAAACCTAAGAAGAAAGAAGAAAAAACTGTTCAGGTTCATAAATTGAAATCTAATGAGTGTCGAATGACTCCAGACAATAAGGTCATTTGCCCCTTCTGTGAGGCAAAACTTGGTGTGCCCCGAGGAAGTACCCCGCCATTCAAGTTCTCCTGTCCACAGTGTGCTAAGAAAATAAGGGTTGTAGAGAATCAAAAATTTTAATCAATTCTTATGAGCAATTAACAAAAAAGCGGTATGTCCAAAGGGCCCATTAACGGGCCTTATACCACCCTTACTGGCTCTACCCCACTGTCTTTCGATTAATTCCCCTGCCCACTCCACACTTAGATTATTTGCTTCACAAGTTTCCCAAGCTCGCTCAACTTGGCTGGTTACAGGGCAATAGCACGCAATTCTTCCACCCGGTTTCAATATTTTAATCACGGAATTAATGGCTGGTTCATGATTAGGGATATCAAGTATGATGCCATCTACTTGTCCTACTAATGTCATGATTTCACTACTAACATCGCTGATGTCTCCTGATATATGGTGATGATCGGGATATTCGGGTAGGGATTGCTTTGCTCTAGCCAAATTTTCCAAACCAACTTCTGCATGCTCATCTCTATTTTCAATTGTGACGAGAGTTCCCGAATTTCCAAGAACTCTAGCGAGATGTAGTGAAAGTCCACCGCTGCCCAAACCAGCTTCTAAAATTACGTCGCCTGGACCGATTCCCAGTCTTGTAATCAGCACTCCAGCATCTTTGGCAGAAATTGTTTGAGCCCTTCTTTTCATCCCCCGGTACAATTCTGGCAGCCTTGGGCTTAATCGAGTCAATACTTTTTGACCAATTATTATTTTCTCGCCCGGCATGACATCACCTATTGTTTCACTTGGATTGAATACACCGAGACCTTTTATCTTGGTCACGTCATCAACCATTTCAACGAGGAAAACTTTGCCATCTTCCTCCTCAAGCGCAACCCAATTTTTGGAACTCATAAAAAGCGCTGAGTGTCGCTTTGATTTAACAACTACTTCTCTAACTTGATAGCCACCTAAAAGCACTAAAAATAGAGGGTTTGATATACTGCCTTGACCTAGACATTTACATGAAGGTGTATGAAAAGTCAGTTTCTCTGGTAATTATTACACTGTTTCTAGGCAGCATTGCGCTAGCAATTGTAACAGAAAATGCCCAGCAATCCAATCCGGTTTTGCTTGACGAGCCTAACATAAGCAAAGCACCACAATCCCCCGGTCATGTGGTATGGGCAGAGTATGTTGGGGCAGATTTCTGCGGACCCTGCATGGGTAGTGCTTCACCATCGATAAATGAGTTGAAAAACGAGCACCCAGATGAGGTTGTCTTCATTTCTCATTACGGCGCTAACGGGCAGTATCCTCCCGACCCCTTAGGTCGCCAAAATCACGTTATGGATGGAGGAAGCGGAATTCCTGTCATGAAATTTGGGGATGTTAAAGCCCCATCATCAACCTACCACATCACGGGCGGAGGTAATGCGGGAACGATGTATGACACCGCCTTCAGCACAGGTGGGAACATGGTGAACAGTCCGTCGTTTTCCCCCAATGACTTCAGCATGCTAGTTGCTCAATCTCAAAACGGGGCAAACATGGATATTGAAATAACCGTAACCTATTCAGGTTCTAGCCAGTCAGTTGTTGCCTATCTTCAAGGAGTTGTAACCGAGCACTATGGTGCTGAACCATACTATAACGGAAACATCCCGCACAATGTAGTCAGGGACTGGTTGCTAGATTCTAATAATCAATTTACGCAACTTACTTTGACGCCAAACATTCCGGTATCAACAACTTGGACCAAACCAATATCAACGGTAAGGGCAGCAACCACAGATTCTGGAGCACCAATTTCAGCAATCGACAATTTCTTAACAGTTGGCGCCCTAATGGACGGTCCACACAATACTTACAATGCGGTTTACACCGCCGCTGATGCGTCAATGGGGCCTAAGCTAGAAATTGCAGTTAGCGATATCAATGTAGTAAATCCAACGTCGTCAAATGGTTATGTCAACGGCGATCAAATCACGGTTAGTGCAACTGCGAAAAATATTGGCGAATTAGATTACTCCGATGGCGGCAATCTTGAGATCGTTTACATGGACGGTAACACCCCCGTAGTGGTGTCCACAAAGTCTCTAACCAACATGGCTGTCCAAGATACAATCACCCACACTGCGAATATCGACACGACAAACCTGCCAAGTAATGCATGGAAAACTGGATTTGGCGCAAGGCTATCAGGCTTGATAGGCGACCGTTCATCAGGTAACAACTTGCTGGTAGAGGAGGTCAATCATGACCGCATTCCTACTGCCAAACAAGCTACTGTAAGCGGTAGCAATGTAATCGAGCGCGGTTCAATTTTTACCGTAGTAGCAAAAGGTGGTGCAGATGACTTCGTAGATACCATTCAAACGATGACATTCGAGTTGGAAGTCTCACCTGCGGGCGCTAACCTGTGGGATGGAAGTATTGATTCAGGCGGCCAGAATATCGTGAACGAAGGGACTTCGAATGAGGGTAGAGAATATACTATGACGCCCAAATTAACTATGCCATCGGGAGATTACGACCTTCGTTCCCGAACAATTGATAATCGCGGTCAAGTCAGCGACTGGAGAGTTACCGCAAAGGCTTTCAGTCTGTCAAATGGGATTCCAATTGTGGTCGCTGAACCGGTTCCATCGGTAACCTGTGATGTAGAATCAGACGTTGATATGACCAACCACATTAGCGATCCAGAAACCCCTCTGCAAGATTTACAAATCAAATCAGATAGTCCATACTTTGTATCTTGGAATCCATTGGTATCAACAATTACTGTGAATTTTGGATTTAACGAGGTTCAAGGGTGTCCTTTGGGACAAAAGAGTATTCTAGTGACCGTCGATGATGGTGCTGGCTATGGCAGCGACAGTAACTTACCTTACGGTACATTGAAATTTAACGTAATCGAGAATGGCCAGCCAAGATGGTTAGGTCTGCCGACCCAGACAATTGAAGAAGAAGGCCCTAATTCCGATGGGATAATTCGTTTGCAGCCTTATGTCACTGATACCACTGCAGACGGGCAAGATAGTTCAGTAAGCCTTCTCACCTTCGATATTATCAGTGAAACTAACCCGGGAATTATCGCTTCACAGATTATCGACGGAGTGTTAGGTTTTGAGACCATTGGTAACGATGCGGAGGGGCAGAATACTCTTACAATACGTGCGTGTGATGCCGATATGAAATGCTCAGATCAAACAATTGTAATCACCATCAATCCTGTTAACGATGCACCCACAATAGACATGTCTGCTCTCGAAGGTCTTAGGCTAAAGGCAGGGGAAGAATCGACGATAGATTTAGATTCCTTGGTTAGCGATGTCGACAATCAAGGTAACGAAATCACCGTAATCGTAACCTCACCTGATGAACCTGGTGGTGCTCAGTATAATAGGCAAACGGGAATGTTGAAATTGAAATTTAACGAAGTCGGAGACAAGAATGTCAATATCAAGGTTGTCGATACTTATGCAAAAAATGAATACACTACGACAATTGAAGTCTACGATTCAAACGTTTTCACTATTGCCAAGTATCCAAGCACGGACGGCTTTATGATTGTTCAACCAAGTAACATGTACATTGGTCAGATACCATATGTGAATATGTATTTGTCTGATGATGCCCCATCGTTCACCTCTCTCACTGTCAGATGGCAAACCTGCAGTGGTGAAGGAGTCTGTGATGGAGTTTTAATTTATGACCTAGATATGACTAAATCTGCCACGGGCTGGGAAGGCGAACTTGACATTCCACAAGCAGTAGACCAAAGCCAGTCTGCAAGACCCTACGGATATAATCACGGCGATTATTTTTACATTATGATTGATGGAGTTGACAACCTAAATAACAATTACAAGACCATTAGATCAGTTGAACCGCTATACAAATGGATAGTCACTCAAGACTTACCACCTGCATCACAAATGGATGACGATATGCTTCTTGCACACATCAATAATTTGAACGTTAAGATTGATGATTTGAAACAGGAAATTATAGCTGAACCAAGCGATGATTTAGAACTACAGCTAATCGATTTTGAATTCCAACTTGAACTTGCGTGCCGTGATGCAAGAGCCACCTGTATTGAGGAACAAACGTCGGAAACGAGTAACGATGTATCCTTGCCAGATTCAAACACCATATATGTTGCAGGAATTGTCATTGGAATTATTATTCTTGCTCTGTTGGGCGGTATGTTCATGCTTCGTGCTCGAGAAGACGATGAACTTCAAGGGTTTAAATGGGCTAATACTACTTTGCCTGCCCAAGATGCGATTGCTAACTCGATGTACGGCGGCAGTCAACAAATATTCCAACAACCATTACCAACACCACAAAACTACATGCAATATCAACCACCGTACTACCGAAATCAACAGCAACAAACGACCTACTATGCGCCCGTTCAACCTGTGCCAGAACAACACATCGCTCAACCGCAAACAACCCGAGGACCACCACTGCCACCCGGTGGATTACCTGCTGGCTGGAGTATGGATCAGTGGGAATATTACGGCCAGCAATACCTTGACAAAGAACAAGGTTGAGAGATTTTTGTTTGTCGAATCATTCTAAACCCATAAAGGGGAGAAGTGCGAGGGTACAACGTGACCGGTGAAGAAATCGACGATGAGAAAACCGCTGAGGAGGAAGTCACGGTATGGGCTCCAGAGCCAACAGGTACCGATGAAATCGCTAGTCAGGGAGTCGAAAAGTGGATTGAATCGGTCGAATTCCAATCCACAGAAGACGTACCAGTTCCAGAAACCCTAGTCGATCAAGTAATTGGCCAAGAGACCGGTTCGGTAGTTATTCGTAAAGCAGCTGAACAAAGAAGACACATGTTGATGATTGGCGATCCCGGTACCGGGAAATCTATGTTAGCAAAATCAATGACAGAACTACTACCAAGAGATGTACTTGAGGATGTTTTAGTCTATCCAAATGAAGATGATGAAAATGAACCTAGAGTTAGATGTGTGCCGGCATCAAGGGGCGAACGGATTGTCAAACTTCAGCGTGAGGCTATAAGGCAACAAAAAGAGCGTTCACAGAAAATGCTGCTAATTGCCTTTGCAGCAATCGGTTTCCTATTAGTTATAGCAACACTACAAACCGGTGATATCATAACCTTATTGTTTGGGGGTTTCCTGCTGATGTTTGGCTACATGTTTATCCGTGGTCGGCTTGGAGCATCCGATGAAAGTCGTATTCCAAAACTTCTTGTTAAGCATGACACAAGTGAATTACCGCCCTTTGTTGATGCCACAGCAACGCTATCAGGTTCACTACTTGGTGATGTGAGGCACGATCCATTTCAGTCAGGTGGAATGGAAACCCCTGCTCACGACAGGGTTGAACCCGGAGCAATACATCGTGCTCACAAAGGCGTTCTGTACATCGATGAGGTTAACTTGCTGAGGTTAGAAGAGCAGCAAGCGCTACTGACAGCAATGCAAGAACGTGCCTTCCCAATCTCTGGCCGCTCAGAGCGCTCTTCTGGCGCTTTAACCAAAACTGAACCTGTACCGTGTGACTTCATTCTAATCGCAGCAGGTAACCTCGATGCTATTCAAGGGATGCATCCCGCCTTAAGAAGCAGGATTAGAGGGTACGGTTACGAAGTTTATGTCAACTCAGACATGCCCGATACTTCTAGAAATCGCCGCAGACTGATCAGATTTATTGCTCAAGAGGTAATTCGTGACATGGGCACCAACAGAGAGATTCCTCACTTTGACAAGTCTGCAGTTTCTATAATTCTCCGAGAAGCGCAACGTCGGGCTGGAAGGAGAGGTAAATTGTCTCTTCGTCTAAGAGAATTAGGGGGGTTAATTCGTATTGCTGGAGACTTGGCAAGTGAAGATGGCTCAAAATACACTACAGCTGCGCATGTATTGGGTGCAAGAAAGATTGCTAAGCCTCTAGAGCAGCAAGTTGCCGACCGAATGATTGAGCGCCGTAGAGACTATTCACTACTTGTTAATTCAGGCGAGCGAGTTGGCAGAGTTAATGGTTTAGCAGTACTTGGTGCCAATTCAGGTCTGTCTGACTTTAGTGGAATAATGTTGCCAGTTGAAGCATTGGTTACTCCTTCACAGGGCGGGGGTGGAAAAATCCACGCAACAGGTGGACTGTCAGACTTAGCAAAGGAAAGTGTTACCAATGTCAGTGCGGTGATCAAGAAATTAACCGGCAAGGATATTTCTGATTATGACATTCACATTCAATTTGTTGATACCCACGGCGTTGATGGTGACTCTGCATCTATTACAATAGCAACAGCAGTAATTTCAGCATTAGAGGAGATTCCTATTAGGCAAGATTTAGCCATGACAGGTTCGTTATCTGTTAGGGGTGAAGTACTACCTATTGGCGGTGTGACGGCCAAGATCGAGGCAGCCGCAATCTCAGGTATCAAGACAGTAGTTGTTCCAAGAGCCAACCTTCAAGACGTGCTTATCGATGATAAATACGTTGACAAAATCGAAGTAATTCCAGTTGACTCACTTGATGAAGTAATGGAACAAGCTCTAATCAAACACGAACAAAAAGCCAGCTTGGTAGAAAGATTGGGCAATGTTATTGACAGACTTACCCCTGAAGTANCCAAAACATCCCCCTCTGCTTGAATTGACCGAATTTGTGGACTTTCCGCGTTGGTTAGAAAAACCATGAGAAATAGGACTTGTTATGTCTGATGTAGACGCTTCTGAGGCGACCGTAACCACGGGCAGAAGTGCATTATTGGTGCTNTTCTTAGTTACCATGATCGATATGATAGGTTTTGGTATAGTTATTCCATTTTTGACATATCTAGTGGAAGATTTGGCAACCACGGAAGGTATTGCTGAGGTTGGTCTTTGGGTCGGATTACTGATGACATCATATTCGGCTGCTCAATTCCTATTCTCCCCCTTTTGGGGCTCTGTTTCAGATCGAATTGGAAGAAGGCCTGTTTTGATGATTGGTCTAATTGGTAATACGGTCTTTTTTGCTATGTTTGGTTTGGCCAATACTTTGCTAATCGCCTTGGCTGCTAGGTTTATGGCAGGGGTTTTCAATGGAAATCTAGCCGTGGCAAAGGCCTACATTGGTGATGTTAGTACTCCTAATCAATTGACGACTCGAATGGGAATTATTGGTGCAGCATTTGGTCTTGGTTTTACAATAGGACCATTCATTGGGGGAGAATTATCGAATCCAGCCGCGCGCTGGGACATCTTTATTGATACAATATTCGAGTCTTATCCATATTTACTACCATGCATTGCAGCAGGAAGTCTGTCTTTGGTTTCACTTGTATTTGCGTATTTTAAGTTGCCAGAATCCCTGCCAAAGTCCAACCGCTCGAAAGTCGATAGTGTGAAGTGGATTACACGCATTAGCAATTCAATAAAGCAATCTTATTCCATGTTGAATAAGGGTTCAATCTCGCTAATTATTTGGATGACAATGCTCTTCAACTTTGGTTTTACTATCATGCATGCAGTATTTATCTTGTATACGGGAATGGCAGTTGACTTGGGTGGTTTGGGATATGACGCGGCTCAAAATGGTAGGATTTTTGCAATTATTGGCATTGCCGGAATTTTAACTCAAGGTGTCTTGATTGGCCCACTATCGCGTCGGTTTGGAGCAGGGAAATTGTTGCCGATTTCCTGTCTATCAACGGGTCTTGGGTTAGTCTTAATTCCGTATTCAAAAGCTGACTGGGCGTTTGTGCAATTATTCCTAGTTGTAGTTTTAATTGCGGTTGGTAACGGAATCTTTCAACCAACATCGTCTTCCTTGCTGACTTCTCTTGCTAAAAGAGAGGAGGTAAATCTAGGGATTGTAATGGGTGCACAAGAATCTGTTAGTTCTTTTGCGAGGATAATTGGTCCGCTTACTGGTGGCTTAGTTTGGACGTTTACAGTATCAAATAAATGGCCATTAGATTACCATACTGCTTTTCATCTTTGTGGCTTAATGATGCTGTTCGCAGCTGCNTTGTCGCTCAAGATTACCAAATTCACCGATAACAATTTTGAAGAATCATAGAACCTCGGTTAGAATTTTTTCCAACTCTGTGTTTATCATCAAGATTAATGTCCCAAATTCTGGCGGGATGTTGGGGTCTTCATATAATTCTTCTAGTTTTGACTGACTCATTGCAATCCTAACGTCGAGTTTTTTATTCGTGTTCAGCAACCATTGTTCACAAGCTTCCTTTGCCTGTCTGCGGATGTTTCTTGGGACTTTAGGGTCATCAATTTGATTGATAACTGTCGCTACTTGTTGAAGTCTAGTTTCCACATCCACGGTAATTCCTCCAATGCTGGGTAATATATCCACCCGGTAGGCCGTCTTTAAATTCATTGTCGACACGCGCCTAACATGGCACTGACAACGGAGCAGGTTTTGGGCTGGAGTCGAGTCGGTGTTCTCTTAGTAGGAATGGGGTGGGCTGCATGGATGGACCACAAAGATCGAAGAGTAAGCAATAATCACTGGCTTGTATGGGTAAAACCAGCTATTTTCCTATGGTGCCTTGAGTTATTGGCAAGGGAGGCTGACTGGACAATTTACCTAACTGCTTCGGCAGTAATAGCTTATGCATCCGTTGCTGTAATTGGTCGGCCAACAATCAAGGATATCCTTTCCGGTAATCGCTTGGATATTTTGGTTTCATTATGGTATCTTGTTAGTTTGATCGGAGTAGTTGCTGGAATGAATAAATATTCCAACGTAGATTTACTGGATATTTTACTTGGTGAAGCAAACGGCATGGCCGCTTTGTATTGGACTACTCTTTCAGGATTAGTGGTAATTTTCGTCATTGACTTTGGATGGAGATTAAGGTTAATCCATGGGGGTGCCGATGCTAAGGCACTAATGTGGGTTGCAATATTAATTCCCAATTGGTCTACTATGCCTTTAGTCTATGATTATAATAGTGAAGTAACTTTACAATTGCCACCAGCAATCTCATTATTGATGTGGGGTGGACTAAGTTTTCTATTGATACCCTTTATTTTGATGATAAAAAACATCGCCCAGACCAATGTAAAATCAATGAGTGACCTCAGAATGTTTTGGCATTCGACAGTCATGCCTTTGAATAAGGTTCAAAGTAGCCACGTTTGGTTATTGACATCGATAGTTGAAATGCCAAACGGTGAAATGAAGCCATACCACAAAACACGAGCTCCCAGAAGAACTCCCAGTGATGAAGAGTTAGCAAAACAAATACAGGATTTGAGAATTAACAACATTGACANTGTATGGGTCAGTTACAAACTTCCAATGCTAGTATTTCTGTTCCCGGTAATTTTGCCGATGGCGTTATTTGGTGATATCACTGCCATTATATTGCACTTATTCGGGCTTTGATAATATCATGCGCCCTTACGCTCAATATTCTTAGGTCGCAAACCCTTGTAGTTACACTTTCTACATTTAACGGCACGGTAGGCGAGTCTTGCATTGCACTTCATGCAAATCTTACGACGAAGCATTCTTGCTTCTGCTTCAGGGAATCTTGCCATGACCAGCCCACAAACTCCCCCTATTTAACCACCACCAAGCCATTACTGAGATGTATTTTCCATCATCACTACATTGAAACACTACTCTGTCGAGGATAATCCATGCGAATCGTGCGCTTGCCCGGAATTCATCACGATTCAAATGTAATTTTAGCAATCGGTACACTAGGTAACATAGTAATTGATTCAGGAACCTCTTGGTATCAGTCGCTTCTATTAGAAAGAGTAACTGGAATCTTAGAAGATGAAAAAGTACAACCAGAAAAAGTCGACAGAATTCTGCTAACCTCCAGGCGGTATCCGTGTTCGGGAGGAGCAAATTATCTATCTGAGCATTTAAGTAAATGTCCAATTCACATACATCCCGAAGGTCAATCTTCGCTAGAGACAGGAGACTTTTTTACAACTTGGGCTAACAGATTTGACTCTGATATGCCAGTGACTATTACGGAAAGTGTCAATGATAATGATGTGTTTCACCTAGGCAACGGGCAAATATGTGCAGTAGCACTTCCTGGTCATTGTTCTGATGGTATATGTTATTATGTTCCCGAGAAAAATTTGTTGATTTCTGGACTTCTAATGCCAAGAGCCGATCGCCCTACTCGCTGGGACATGCCTACAGGTTGTTTGCCCGACGTGGTTGAGAGTTTAAGAAGGGTCAGAAAACTAAAACTTGAGACAATAATCCCTCTCCAAGGACCGGCTATAAGAGGTAAAGCACACGTGTTGGATGTGCTAAATCGGCATATTGCATTCTTTGAAAGTTGTATCGATAGTGATGGAACCATTCCTAAATCTTGGTCTAGACCGGCACAAACTGCGTTGTGGTTAACACCACATCCCCCCTGGCCTCTTGAAGAGCGAGAAGAAATCAACTGATGATTGGCAAATCCAGCATAACACCAAAAGGAGAATTTGTCGCTTTCTGTTGCAAAAGTTTGGCTCTTCGGTTTGATCTTTCGATGCGCTTCTGTTCGAAAACGTCGTTGGTGTTGAAGTTTGATAGTAAAACACCTTCCCAATCATAGCTATATTTAGACCACCCACTATGCACAATTATCTCGTCATAGCTAGACCTTATGCTCGTTATGCATTCATCATGCTTGAATAATAAGACGCAATTGTCGGGGACATCTCGACCAATTATCCACACATGCCCAGAGTCATTGCCAACAAGTAATTTATCCGAACTTGAACTAACCCTACACAAGGAGCGTACTAATCCGGCTGTGGTTTCATAAGCATCTAATAGTTCTAATCTAGGAAGTGATAATCGGATTACATTCCCTTTTGTATCGCCGATTACTATTGACTCACAACTCCCCGATGGTCCCTTGATGCCAAGTAAAACTGACGCAGGATATTGCAATCTGTAATTTGTTCGCCGGCCACTATTTGGGCGCCAACTGATTAAACCGTCGTCCAATGCAATAATGTATCCATCACTCAGTACCATGCTACGTATCACTGTTCCACTTGACATACCAAAGAAATGCCAGCCGGGGGTAGGATTAGTTTTGCAAGACCCGTAGAGTAAAACTGAAAGTAAAATTAGTATGTGTCATCGTTCTTATTTTCTTTCTTCCAAGACCTGTAACACGGTTTACATACGCGTACTCGGCCTTTGGAGGGTGTAAAGTTGCTTTCTCCCCACATTTCCAAAGCATTGTCTAGGGATAGTGAACGCCCACCTAAGGATTTATCAGCGAACTTTTCGCACCCCTGAATGGCACACGCTAATTCCCCTTGTTTGGTATTTTTCTATCCTTCCTCGCATCGTCAGACGCACTATCGTTGCGATGTTTCCTTGCCTTGGCTTTGAAACCCATGAAGAGCCCANCAACTTACGCTTATTCAATTTTAGGGTCTCATTGCTTGGACGCTTCACCAAGTTGGGCAAGCAGNCCATCAAATATTCTTAACAAGCCACGCAGAGTTACTTCAGAGACGTTGGCAACTCGACAAACATCTGATTGGGTTCTTGAGGTTCCAGATTCTGAGGCAGCCTTGTAGATTAGAGCAGCAGCGACACCCATTGGTTTCTTTCCTTGCCAAATGTCTTCATGTGGTTGTATTTTNGACCACAAGTGGTTGACTTGAGTAAANATNTTNGGGGGNANTTGCAAATCAGAAATAAATTTGTCAAAATACTCGTTAGGCGAGGTTATTTTGTGTAGGTTTAACTTACGCGAAACTTGCCGAATTAGTCTAGACAATTCTTTCTCAGTTATATCGTAACTTTGAGCAATCTCCGGAATCTGACGCGGGAGATTTTCTTCACGAGCGACCAGATAAGTACATGCTGCAGCGACTCCAGCGATAGAGCGACCGGTAACGAAACCATCGCCACTCAAGCGACGGTATAATCTTGCAGTTTCTTCCTGTAGAGATTTGGGAAG
>FUFK010514523.1_pt1 | contig 18345 bp, 12 predicted proteins | sample 1021851 | NCBI WGS metagenome assembly FUFK01 (sample SAMEA51879418, study PRJEB19060) | metagenome
CTTTAGGCAGTAACTATCAAGCGAATCATCACTTGGCGAATGTCCGGACAACTCTAGCTAAGCTTGGCGAAATTGAGCTATCTTGCGCCATTAAAACTCCTGATATTACCGCTAGCAAAGAGCAGCCAAAACCTGATTATATCAATCAAGGCGTTTATTTAGCTTTGCACAAAGATATGACTTTAGGGCAGCTACAGACGTTTTGTAAAAACTTAGAAGACGAGTGTGGTAGGGCGCGTGCACAGAAGTCACAAGGCTCCGGTCAGCAAGTAGCAGTTACCAAAGTGAGTATGGATATCGATATTTTGATGGTTAAGCTAGAAGATCAACAAAATAGCCTAAGCAGTAGTAAGGATAAATGGATTATTATAAAAGAGCGCTTTCCTTTTGCAGACCATGAAATGACTGGGATAAAAGCGCTCAAAAAAGAGCTAGAGTTTTTAACACAACCGAATTCATCATTTTAAAGGTTCAAATACAGGTAATGTTCTATAAAGGAGTCATTCTTTATGCACGATATAAAATGCAATATTATTTCAAGAGTGAATAAAAGTGAGAAGTGGTTTAGACATCACGCCTCACTTTGCTAATTATATCGATGACTATTTTTCAGCTGTATCCGCTTTATCCAGATCACTTTGGCCAATGACATCGATATCTTCTAAACACAGCTTATCGTACTGTTTTTGACAAAACTCAGGATCGAGCTTGCACATAGCTTGCTGCATCTGGTCTAAGCGCGTTTCAGACTGCTGAATATGCTCAAGCATTTTGGCAAAAGCTTCAGCAACAGGGTCTTGTGAATAAGGATCGATACCATAAGCTTGGAAAGTTGTATCACGTGCTGATGTTGTAGAAGGCTTATCGTCTCCGGCTTGTTCGGTTTTCTTAGGCTCATCCTTATCAGTGATAGTGCCTTTGGCCGCTTTTTCTTGTTGCTTAGAGTCATTGATTTTTGCAACGATAGGGTTGCCTTTTTCATCGTGGTACTCAGAGATCATACGCGCGGCACTACCGACCATAGTGGCGTTAGCAGGTACCGGCTTGACCACTACTGCATTCGAACCAATTTTGGCATTTTTGCCGACCGCGAATGGGCCTAAAACTTTTGCGCCCGCACCAACGGTGACGCCATCTTCTAGCGTAGGATGACGTTTACCATTATTTTGTGAGACCCCGCCTAAAGTGACACCGTGATATAAGGTGACGTCATCGCCAATCTCAGCGGTCTCGCCAATCACCACGCCGACGCCATGATCGATAAAAAAACGTTTCCCAATCCGCGCGGCAGGATGTATCTCAATACCGGTCACGATACGTGAGCCGTAAGAGATCACGCGCGCAGCGAGCTTTTGCTCATGATTCCATAAGTAGTGGGCACCGCGGTGTAGTATCAAGGCATGAATACCGGGATAAGTCAGAATAACTTCTAAGCTATTGCGGGCGGCAGGGTCACGCTTAAAGACCGCATCAATNTCTTCTTTAAGATCTTTTTTGAACGTCTTGAGCGATTTAAGTAGGGTAGATGGCGATGGCATAACGCGTCCTATCATATTCTTTGATGACATACTGAATGAAACTGCTTGTTTATCATTTTAGTTATAGCAGCTTTGCCTNACAAAATATAGCTATAAGCCATAAATAATAACAGNTTCATAGATAATGTAGATTTATTTACTAAAAGCAGAATGTATAGTGTCGTTATGCTGACAGGCGCACAACCTAGCCATACAGCTCATCGTAACNTTCTGCTTAGTTTTATTTTAAATGGCGACTGCTTAAGTATTACTAGTAATATATTTAAGAATCTCGACGATTTGTTCAGGGGTTTGCGCCCATGCCATAGCGGCCGCGTCGACTTCTTTTAACGGATGAATAATATCGTCATTATGTAGAGTGATGTAGGGCTTATCTAAGGCGGCGCAGAAGCCGGCATCAAAGGCTGCGTTCCACTGCTTGTATTTATCACCAAAACGAATAATGGCAATATCACAGTTCTGGATTAAGGTCTTAGTGCGGATGGAGTTGACCTTAGATGACTGATGATCGCGCCAAAACTGTTTGTCGTTCTCACCCAATAGATCACCCGCAGCATCGCTAGCGTCGTGGTCAGTCACGGCTGAGGTGAACTTAATATTAAGGCCATGATTTTTTGCGCCTTGCATGATTTGCTCGCGCCAGTCTGTGTGGATCTCGCCTGATAAGTATACTGTCCAATTCATAATGAACTCCTTTTAGTTTTTAGTGCACGGCGCTTTAAGATATAACAGCGTTAGGTATTTATGAGTTTAGCAATCCTTGGATAGTTTAGCTATTAAAGCACTTAGCAGCTGATATTCCTTTTGATCAAGCTGAAGACGTGAGCCTAGGCGCGATAAGCGTGCTGGCAGGGATCTTAGGTGCTCGCTATTAGCAAGATTGAGCGCTACCATCAGCTCAGTGCTGCGCTGCGTGAGATTTTGCAGTTGCTGCTGAGTAATAGCGGGCTCATCCCACTGTTGGCGGATATAAGTATTGACTAGAGGTGAAGTGGCTTGGTCCTCGTCATGACTACTAGTGGTTGTTTTGCTCTCATCAATGAGCTCAGGATTCGCACCCGCTTTATGAGTTTGCGCATACGCGAAAATAAAGCTTGCGATGACTTGCACGGCTGAGGCGACATTGAGCACTGGATAATCAGGGTTGGCATCGATTTGGATATGATAGTCGGCAAAGGCCAGCTCGTCATTGGTGAGGCCTCGATCTTCACGGCCAAAGAGGATAGCAATCTTAGGGCGGATCGCTGCTGAGAGTTCGGACTGATCGCTAATATCAGCCTGCGTATCTATAAAGTCCAACATAATCTTAGCGGCTTGCGTCGGAGTCACCACGGGGCGCGGCAGATGACGACTACGACTACTGGCGGCGAACACTAGCTGACAATCCCCAATTGCTTCTTCTAGAGTCGGTGCGATTTTAGCAGCTGCTAATATCTCATTACCACCCGCTGCGTGCGAGACACTAGTTTCATCTATCGGCAGCTTAGGGTCGACGACCGTCAGATGAGACAAACCCATAGTATGCATAGCTCGCGCTGCTGAACCGATATTGGCAGGTAGGGTGGTATTGACCATCACAACTTGCAGGCAGGATAAATAATCGCTAACTTTCAGGGCGCTGGGTGCAGAAGAGGTAGATGTCATATCTATAACCCTAAACGTTGGTTGATCTCTTGTTCGACGTCCAAAAGTGCAGCTGACAGGCGCGTAATTAGCTCACTTTGGTGGCTTATCTGCTGCCTACGACAAGCACTCTCTAGCTGCTCGCTGAGCGCTACTAATTGCATAGCGCCTAAAGTAGCACTAGCCCCCTTTAAGGCGTGAGCAAATTCAAAGCCATTGGCATTATCGTTATTGGTTTGCGCCGCTTGCATCAGTACAATTCGCTGTTTATTATCGTCGATAAAGGTCTGTACTAAATCGGCAAAGTCTTCTTCTAGTAAGTCGCGCATCTCTTCGAACTGGGCATCATCAATGATGGCGTGAGCGCTATCGTGGTAGCTATCGCCAATCGTGTTAATGTTTTTATACTCAGCATACATCATGATAAAAAGGTCCAATAAGGGTAAGAAAAAGTGGACTAAGTTAAGTTTACTAACGACTTATACTGCCATCAGTGGTACAGGTTTTAGTTGTAATGAAAATGTAGGTTGTCATCACTGATCATTGTTTTCAACTGTTGTAGATTATCATCATTAGGATAGACGCGCCAATGCTCTGATAAGCCGACATTGGCGATGCCATAATCGGCGTAGACGCTGAGGCCAAGCGGCGTACAGTTGTCATTTATGACGCCATCATTAGAAGTAAANTTATCTTCAGCAGTATTAGCAGCATTTGTATCTAAGGCCATAAGGTCATTGCCGTCCTCGTCATATAAGCTTGCACCCATAGCGCTATCGTAATAGTCTTGAGCGCCGCCTTCTAGCTCATCATCCTCGCCATAGTGGGATAGTCTTGGCGCTGGAATGATGTCAGCTTGTGCTGATTTTAATAAAGGCTGCAAGCGAGCAAGCAGATTAAGATCTTCATGGTGCACTTTGATACTGATCTTTTTAAGCCAGCGCAGACGCGCATCGACCATCGTCAACGCATTATCAAGGCGAGCAAATAGGCGTCCATCACGCTCACGGATACTGCCTTTAATGATGACCACCTCATCGACTTTTAACTGCTCTTTGACGCGATTAAAACGCTCAGCATAGCAGCTGACCTCAAGCCGTGAGGTGCCATCATCTAAGGTAATGACATTTCGATTACCAAAGTTGGCAATATCGATAATCAGACCCGCGAAATAACAGCTACCGTTATAGCCGGTGTCAGTGAGTTTGTTGAGCCGCGTCCCTGAAGTATAGCGTTTGAGCTCATCTAAATACTCATTAATCGGGTGACCGGTGAGATACAGGCCTAAAGTATTCTTCTCAGCTTTTAGGCGGTGCTTATCGCCCCAAATTAGCTCGGGCGTCATTTTCAGCGGCGGCGCAGCAACCACGCTGTCCATCTCACCGAACAGATCCATCATGCCAAGCTCGCCATTTTTGCGGTCTTGTTCAGCGGCTTGCACCGCGCTTGGCAATTGACTCATCAATGCNCCGCGTATCTCATAAGCGGCATCGCTTGGCAAGTCAGGCCGTAGCGTAGCAGCAAAGTCATCAAAGCAGCCGGCACTGACCAAAGCTTCAAGTGTGCGTTTATTGACCTTTTTAATATCGACACGGCGACAAAAGTCGTATAAGTCGGTAAAAGGTCCATCAAGGCGACGCGCTTCGACAATAGATTCAACCGCGCCTTCTCCGACGCCTTTGATTGCGCCTAGGCCGTAGATAATATTGGTCGGGGTATCAGCGACAAAGTGCCATTCACTGCGGTTTACCGATGGATTGTCTACAGTCAATCCAAAGTTTTCACGGCAGTCATTGATAAAGAACACCACGTTATCGGTGTTGTTCATATCGGATGTCAGTACCGCAGCCATAAATTCGGCAGGGTAGTACTGCTTAAGATAAGCGGTCTGATAAGCGAGCACCCCATAAGCAGCAGAATGCGAGCGGTTAAAACCATAACCGGCGAACTTCTCCATCAAATCAAATACACCGCCTGAGGTGACCTCATCGATACCTTGATCGGTGGCACCAGTGACAAAGATATCGCGCTGTTTGGCCATCTCTTCGGGTTTCTTTTTACCCATAGCTCGGCGCAGCATATCCGCACCGCCGAGACTGTAACCGGCCATGACCTGCGAGATCTGCATGACTTGCTCTTGATAGACAATAACGCCGTTGGTGTTTTGCAGTATCGGTTCAAGATTGGGATGATCGTAGATGACTTCTTCGCGACCGTGTTTGCGGTCAATGTACATCTCTACCATGCCGGCATCGAGAGGGCCGGGACGGTAGAGGGCGCACATCGCGATGACATCTTCGATGTTCGTCGGTTGCAGCTTGGCTAGGTACTTTTTCATACCCATGCTCTCTAACTGAAACACGGCGGTGGTTTTGGCATCTTGAAGTAGTTTATAGGCTTTGCTGTCATCTAGTGGCAAATCTTCTAATACTAAAGCCTCTTTACCTTCACGAGCGCGGCGCTCATTGATGTTTTTCACTGCCGCATCGATGACAGTTAAGTTACGTAGTCCCAAAAAGTCAAACTTCACTAGTCCGACATCTTCGACATCGTCTTTGTCAAACTGACTAACACGGTGACCTTCGTCATCACAATAAATCGCGCTAAAATCAGTGATCCTATGCGGCGCGATCAGTACGCCGCCGGCATGCTTACCGACGTTACGGCACACGCCCTCTAATTTGACCGCCATCTCCCANATCTCNATGGCATCTTCATANTCCATNTTNTCNGGATTGGAGATTAAGTCTTTGAGCTGCGGCTCTTGCTCTAGCGCTTGAGCTGACAAGGTGATACCAGGCGTCTTAGGAATGAGCTTGGATATTTTATTGGCCAAAAAGTATGACTTGCTTTGTACCCGCGCCACGTCACGCACCACCGCTTTTGCCGCCATGGTACCAAAGGTGATGATTTGCGAGACTGCCTCACGGCCGTAAGTTTGCGCCACGTAATCAATGACGCGGTCGCGACCTTCGATACAAAAGTCAATATCGAAATCGGGCATCGATACTCGTTCAGGGTTCAAAAAACGCTCAAAGAGCAAGTCATAATGGATGGGATCAAGGTCAGTAATGTTCAGTGCATAGGCCACTAAGGAGCCAGCGCCAGAGCCACGCCCCGGACCGACAGGCACGCCGTTGGCTTTTGCCCAGCGGATAAAGTCCATAACGATTAAGAAGTAACCAGGAAAGCCCATCGATAAGATAATCTCTAGCTCATACTCTAAACGCTCATCGTACTGCTTACGAAAGTCGCTCCAGCTCTCGTCGCGCTCAGCCACAGGAAACAGCTTGTCCAGTCGGTGCTCAAGACCGCGCTGCGATTCGGCTCGAAAAAACGACTCTATGGTCTCGCCCTCAGGCACAGGAAAATCAGGCAGCACGTTGATGCCNAGNGTNANNGTNACNTTACAGCGNGTNGCTANGCGNATNGTATTNTCGANNACNTGCGGAATATCAGCGAACAGCTGCTGCATTTGTGCTTGAGTTTTTAAGTACTGCTCATCAGAATAATTCCGCGGACGATTGGCATCTGCTAACACGTAAGAGCCGGCAATACACACACGGGCTTCATGAGCATCGAAATCCTCTTGCTGTAAAAAACGCACGTCATTGTNNGCGANNATGNGCANTNCGATGCTTNGCNCCAGCATGAATAGCCGCTTGAATAAACGCATCTTCACCGCTGCGATTGGTNCGNTTNATTGCAAAGTATAAGCGATCGGCAAATTTGGCCTGCCATTCNNNNANNAGCNCNTCNGCNNNNTCTGGCATAGANCCAATAAGCGCCTGTCCGACATCAGATTTTTCAGTAAATAAGACAATAACGCCGGCGGCATGAGCAAGAATGTCACTACGCTTGACGATAGGGGTGCCATGATTGGCAGGATCAGCGCGGCCCTCGGTGAAGCCTAGCGAGACGATACGAGTGATGTTTTGATAGCCCTCATTATCCATAGCCAGTAACGTCAGTCTCGTGTCTTCATCGTCCATGATGACTTCGCTGCCGATGATAGGCTTGATGCCAGCGCCAAGACAAGCGCGATAAAACTTCACTGTCGCATAAAGGTTGGATAAATCAGTCAGTGCCAGTGCTTGCTGATTATCTGCCGCCGCCGCCTTAATAAGTGGCTTGATACGCACGATAGAGTCAGTAATAGAATATTCGCTATGAATGCCAAGGTGTACAAATGCCATAGGGTACTCTTAAAAGCCAGGAGAAAAGCGAGTTGGAGATCAGATAAAGGTGCTATTTTGCTATTGTGTTCATCACGTCGTAATGAGTTTCTTATAAAAAATAGTGCTTATTATCAGGCATTTACCTCGCAACAAGCGCTATTCATACAATAGCGACAGCTTTTGTGTCAGCCGTTAATGATAGCATTTTTTGATACTGACAGCTACATTTTCAAACGCTATTGATGGCGTAAGAAGTTCAGAAGATAAATGGATAACATATAGTGAATACACTATAAACGATAACGTACGACTGAGAGGTTTGATTTTCAATAAAGCTTGCGCAGCATCAAAGACAGGTAGGAAGCAAGCAGCAAGCAAATAGAAAATAAGTAAAGTTCATACCAGTAGCGCANNTAGAANNTANGTANNGTTCTATNCTNANTAGCGCATCTANACGTANNAGNNTTCTATNCTTANTNNCNNCNANANNNGCCTTCTATACCTGCCTTCTATACCTGCCTTCTATACCTGCATAGTAAAGAGGGCTCGTTACGTTTATTTTATAGGGCACATTCATAGCTTGATACCACTAATAGCCAACCACTGCTGCATCGACAGTACGTGGATCAGAAGCACCATAAATTCCAGTAGGTGTCAGCATAATAGACTGCGTCGAGCCCATAGTGTCTTTGGGGCTGACTTTATGCCCCATAGATTCTAGCTTTTTTACCGTATCGATATTGAGAGCTTTCTCAACACGAATCTCATCAGGCAGCCACTGATCATGGATACGCGGCGCGTGCGTGGCCTCAGCGATATTCATATCGTGGTCGATAACGTTTGAGATGATTTGGGTAACGGTAGTGATGATACGGCTACCACCGGGACTGCCAGTGACGATATAGGGCTTACTGTCTTTAAATACTAAGGTCGGGCTCATAGAAGATAAAGGACGTTTGCCCGCTTCAACGGCGTTTGCCGCGCCGCCGATAAGTCCATAGGCGTTTGGGGTGCCAGGCTTAGCAGAGAAATCATCCATCTCATTGTTGAGCAGTATGCCTGTACCTTCGGCGACAAGGCCGGTGCCATAAGAGAAATTGAGCGTATAGGTATTGGCTACTGCGTTACCGGCTTGATCAACGATAGAGAAATGCGTGGTTTGATCGCTCTCATAGGGCAGTGGGTTATTGGCTTTGATACTAGCNGCTGGCGTGGCCTTATTAGGATCGATTAGGCTGCGTAGTTTGTTGGCGTANGGACGGGCGGTCAGTCCGCTAGTCGGCACATCGACAAAGTCAGAATCGCCTAGATACTCCGCTCGATCGGCATAAGCCAACTGCATCGCCTCGCTCATTAAATGTATCGTTTGCGCGCTATTTTGCCCATAGTCCNNNAGNGGATAGCCTTCTAGGATATTTAATATCTGTACGATGTGAATGCCACCAGAGGACGGCGGCGGCATAGAGACAATCTCATAGCCGCGGTAGTTGCCGGTCACAGGCTCGCGGGCAATGGCCTCATAATCCGCTAAGTCCTGCAAGCTCATAGCGCCGCCAGCCGCGTTGACCGCTTTCACGATTTTGCTTGCAGTATCTCCCTTATAAAAACCATCAGCGCCTTTATCAGCGATAAGCTGTAGCGAGCGCGCAAGCTCTGGCTGACGCAAACGCTCACCAGGCTGATAGGTACTGCCATCAGGTTTGAAGAATATCTTTTTGGTACTTGGCCACTTTTGTAGCCGCTCTTTTAAAGCCTCCAAAGATTCAGACAAGCCTGCGGTGACGTCAATACCATCAGCTGCCAGCGCTATAGCAGGTGCCATCACTTGCTGGCGCGTCATAGTGCCGTGATCCTCAAGCGCTTTAAGTAGTCCGGCAACGGTACCCGGCACGCCAACCGCTAAGCCGTGATAACGCGACAAATCACTGATTGCTTCGCCATTAGCATCCAAATACATATCGCGCGTCGCACGACTAGGCGCTTTTTCGCGGTAATCAAGGGCAATGGTCTTATCTTGCTTGGCATCATAAATCATCATAAAACCGCCGCCGCCAATATTACCGGCTCGCGGCAGGGTCACGGCCAAAGCAAAACCTACCGCGACCGCTGCATCAACAGCATTGCCGCCGTCTTTTAGAATTTGTAGCCCTATATCTGAGGCCAGTGCTTCTTGGCTTGCGACCATGCCGTTTTTGGCCCATAACGGATGCTGAATAGCCGCGCCTGAATAGATAGCTTGTTCGGCTTTAGCGGTAGCAGGAGAGGACAAAGCGTTGGNTGCCGCATTTGACTTAGCTACAGTTACGCGCTGAGTTTCAGAGATGAGGGTTGGGTTCTCAGTCATAGCCGCTAAGTTGATAGCGCTAGTATTGATAGCGGTGTTATTCGTCACTACTGGGCGGTTTTCCGCGCTGTGAGCAGATATTGCTAGCAAAAGGGTACTACTCAGAAGTAAAGTAGCCCTGTTAAAATTGATTTTTGAAGGTATCATCGTAACGTCCTTTTAACGAGTTAGAGTAGAGNCTAGCGAGCAGGTATTTTAGTTAACGATAGAGTTTATATCCTCTCAAAATGAGGACGCGCTCTATAGGAGATAAAAATAACTAAGCCAAGTCATTCGCCTGTAAATATTTAAGCGTACGCTGATGGCCATAGTGCCACTGCGCTTGCATTTGCTGTACAAAGTCGTCGTAATCAGCATGAATGAGATCAATTCGTCCTTGCCGTACATTAAGTCGTTTACGTGCATGTTGACCGGCTAGGGCTTTGCCATTATCAGCGAAGGGCAACCAATGAATCTTATTTTGCTCAATATCGTTAGTACTATTCTTATCAGCCTTAAAGGACAAAACCTCAGCTAATCTTTCATTAGGATCAAAGCCAAAAATACGCTGAATCGCAGGTGCCGCCAGTACTCTATCATAGCCCGCTTTGGTTTCAGCAAATACGCTACTGCCAAACTGAGCTGCCAACTCGATAGGTGTCAAATCTATAACGCCGCCTAAGCTCCAACCCAGCCCTTCGATAAACGTCGGCTGCAGATAGTACATATCTGCCATCGATGCTCTGACCGCTTGCGCAATATCCCAATCCGTAACAAGATGAAGCGCTTGCATAATACGCATAGGAGCATAGCGATGAGTAGGGCAAGCTAAAGTTTGCTTATCGATACAAGCGCGCAGGTGAGCTGGGGTGAATAACACTTCTTGTAATTTGGCAGCCAGCTGCAGGTTTTTTGCTTGATGCATTTGTTTTAGCGAGTCCTCTGTGGGCACAAAAGACGGCTAGCAATAATCGCAGTATCAGGAGAAGCATTCATGTCAAGGCTTGGTTGTAGCTGGATCAATTCATCTAGCCAAGTCGNCTCGTCGGCAATCTCAAACATGGCAAAATTATGTAATTCNGCCAACAGCTCGTCATAAGTTTCGCGCTGATGTAATTTTAAAGTCCTAGAAGCGCTTGTTGATAGTCCTAAGCGTTTTAGCCCTTGATAAAAATAGCTAGGTTTTCGTTGTTTTGCGCTTAGCGTAAAATCTTGGCGATGCNGACTGGCTTTTACGACGTTATAGAGCGCCTTACTCTCAATTAATAGTTTTAGATCTTTTGGGTCTGGGGCGATATTGACTAAAAGGCTGGCTAGACTCCCGCCGCAAGTGGCTAGTATCAAATCAGGCTTTAGGCCGTACTCACACAAAGCNGCGTAACTGCCTAAATAGTAGCCAAAACGGTAGCCACCACCCGAGAATAGCTGCACGCGTTGATAAGGTTTGGACTCAAGTAAGCTATCGTTATTCATTGGAGACTAGTCCACTTTTATCGCCAAAGATACGGTAAAAATACCAAAGCGATCGATGCGCATATCAATCTTTTTAAACCCTGCCTGCGTGACAAGCTGATCCATCTCTGCTTGCGAGCGGCAGCGCATCACCCAGCTACTGCCGCGATGATTGTTTAAGGTTTTGCTGATAAACTCTTGCTCAGGATGCCATGGCTGATTGGTATAAAGCAAATAACCGTTAGGCGCTAAGCTGTCATTTATACCTGCGAGCGCAGTACTGACCAAGGTATTGTCGGAGAATAATTCNAACACCCCTGAAGCGATTGCTACATCGAAGGCGTTTGCGGCACTATTTTTGACATTTGGTAAATTATTGCCTTGATTATCTTTATAGCTGGCATCATCAAAAGCGTCTTTTTGCACCGCATTGACCCGATTATCTAAGCCTAATTTGACTGCCTTATTTGTGATCACTTGCACATTGTGCGCGTCATAATCGCGCATCTCAGCTTGTAGTTGCTCATACTCTGCTAATAAATCAAAAACGTAATAGCCATTACCACTAGCAATATCGAGAATACTTAACGTTGACTCATTATTTTCGGTTTCGCTGTTTATAGTCAGGATTTGCATACGCTGATCCAGTGCCTTTCGTCCAAGCTCTAACAAATGCTGACGGCGTATCCGAATCCCTTGCCAACCNATATTGCTCAGATAAAACTTATCGACCGCTTTGCCAAAAGCATTGCTACCTTTTGGCGCGTTGGCATAGACTTTGTCAAGCGAGCTGCCAGAGTCAAAACCATGCTCTAGGCCGGTAGCGATAGCATCGCTGACATGTCCGAATTTTTGCATAGCAAAGCGGGTCATAGCAAAGCTTGGGTTAAAGGGTTTAATCGCGAGGCGATCGACTTTATCTTTACTGGCGCTATTGAGGTGAGCGCCGGTTAAATCCACTTCATCAGTACTGTTCGCGAATAAGCTATCGGCAAAGTCGATACAATCAGCGAAGATATCAGCCTTATTAGTCTCATGAAATATCGCATGAAAGCTATCTGGGTATAGCTGCCAGCGCTTATTAGGCGAGCTTAATTGCTCATAAAACTGACGTTCAGCTTGCTTGTCGACCACATAGTCTTTGCCCGCGCATAGTATAAAAGTTGGCGCGGTAATAGCGCCAGCATCATCAAGCAGACGTTGACCGGTTGCATGAGTGTCAATAAGCAAGTCACTTGATATTGATCCTGAAATCAGTGGGTCTGCATTATAAGCGGCTTGCGCGTCTTTATCATGGGTCAGGACTTGCGCTTTGACATAGCTCGATACTCTGGACATCANACCAAATTTACGCGCGACTTTNAGAGCCGGAATCGCAAAGGGAATATATAGACGGATGCTGAGCGCCGGCGTGCCAAGGATCATACCGCGAATATTTGGCGCATAATCATGCACCCAAGCCGCGGCTAATACCGCTCCTATACTACTGGCCACGATCACAGTATCTTCTAAGCCAATACCTGTTTGCTGAGTGACTAAGGTCACAAAGTCATTGAGGTCGCGCTCAAGCTCTGTAACGCTATCGGCGTGGTCTTTGATACCGCCTGAGCGCCCATTACCGCGTGCATCCCAAGCAAACACTTGATAACCGGCTTGGACAAAGCGCTCTGCTAACTCNGTNAAACGTCCCGAATGCTCATGACCTCGGTGCAAGAGGATGACTTGCTTTTGCTCGGACTGCTGTTGCTTAGATAGATTAGCCAATTGCGCTAATGGCATGGTTAACCAATAGCGATAATAGAGCGCCGTACCATCGTAAGCATTAAAGCAGCTGTGCTCAGTGATAATACGAGCNGATATATTAGCGGTATTGGCTGATGCTTTGACAGAGTTTTTTTCAGCTTTATGAGTAGGTTCGGTTGGCATATTAGCGCGTCCTTGTGAGCGAATGGTGGAAGAGGCCTCGACAGACTTGGCTATTGGCGGCGGATGATAGTGGTTGAAGTAAAACTTTGCGATAAAAGCGAGGCGATTAAGCGAGGTCTTGATGAGTAATAGCTGATTGAGCAAAAATAAAGGCTTTATATAACCAATACGAGGCTGACGATGAGCCATACAATTAACGCAAGGCTGAGCAAAGGCCATAAAAAACCCAATAGCGCCTAACTCAAAGGCTCGATCGCTTTTACCCAATGGCCCATGATTGGCGCGTTCACCAGTGGTTAGACTGGCACTAATGGCCACCACTTCCGTTAGCATACTTAAGCTATTAATGAGCTTTAGATGAGTGTGATTGGAGAGTTTGGCGGAAGACAGATCCTGTGGAAGCTGTAAAGCCTTAGGACTAAAATATAGCTTGTTGCCAGTAGTGGTAGGTATATGCGGGGACAAACTCGCTATTAATAAATAGTCTGAGACTATATCACCACCTTCATTGAGCACCGCTCCTAGATTTGAGGCTTGCTGGTGCTCCTTTGCCATCATGCCATCGATGGCGTTTAATGCCATACGTATAAAGAGCGCTACAGGTAATATGAGCCAGATACGCGCATTTCGCTCAGTAGGGTTGTTCGTTAGGGTGTTATTATTCGCTTGCGGCGCTATATTGGCTATAACATAAGCGCTACCAGCACTAAGCACAATAGCGCTAACAGTGACTTGATTGGCACTCACGCCAAAACTTACCAAGGCATCACTGATAGGCCGCAACTGATTTTGAAATTGAGTCTTTAGCTGATATATAGACATAGTCAATAAGGTTCAGATACGAGTGATAAAATGACAACTGACCAATAAGCGCAGATGTAAAAGTACTAACAAATCCTACCACAACCATAAAGCTTTAAGATAAATAAAATCAAACATTAGTTCTAGGGATNATTTAGCCAATTTTTGTATGAACAGAATTAGGGCGTGTCCCTAATGTTTTTTTGAATAAATATCTCCTTTTTTGCGTAATATCCCTTAAACTTGNTGATATGTTGCTCAATCGTAACGTTTCTTGTATCAAGCAACTACAATGGAGCTAAATTAACCGAAGCAAATGGTAGCAACCCTGTATAGCACTAGATAACTTAAAACAAAAAAAGGGATTTTTATGTCAGTTATTCATCACAAGAAATCACCATATTCACTTTCAATGCTAAAGTTGNTGCCAATTTNTATGCCGATGGCGCATCCGCAGCGTACCAAACGCAAATGGCTATCGCGCGCCAGTTATACGTTACTATTAGCGAGTAGCGCTGCGGTTATGAGCGGTTGTCAGTCTAATAAGTCGTTAGATAGCTCTAATCACAGCTCCGCTGCGCTCATCGATTTTAGCGTTGTCGACCCTGCGGTTATGCAAGCACAAAGTGAAGCTTTTAATCAAAGCCTACAAGCGCACGACGAGCGTTATGAGCNGCTCTTCGATCAAACCCGCTTCCCTAATAGTGATAGCCAAGCCAAACGTCATTTAATAAGTGCTATTCGTCAACATTTAGCGACTGANNATGTCGCGGTGNCACAGGCTAACTATAATGCCGTGCCTTTTATCGATGCCGATAGTATCGATGCTGGCTCGACAGGGTTACTCAGAACGATTCTTGAAGTCTACGGCCATCGCGAAGCGCAAGAGAATGATGATTACGAAAATCATAGCGATTATGACTATGATGACTATNACTNACTATAATAACTATAACGACTATGAAAGCCATAACGAAACCGCTGCAGATGCAGTGAGCGCAGCGGCTGACTTTGAAGTCGCTTATGAAGTGGATGGTTATGAGTATGATAGCGATGGCTACGATATCGATGGTTATGACGAATACGGTTATGATCGCAGCGGCTACGATTATGACGGGTTTGATGAGGAGGGCTATGACAAAGAAGGCTATGATTACTACGGTGAAACCGCAGAGGGTTATAACAATGGCAGCCGCGATACTAGCTTGCGCGCGCGTATAGCCAGCAACAATCCAAAACAGTGGTTGGCAGATTTTGAAGCACTGCAAGCGGCCAAACAAAGCGAGAAGGTTAAACCAACCAACCCTGCAGCCAATCCGGTCAAATCCTCCACTCCTGGCGCTATCAGTATGGTTTTAGATATGCTGCATAAAAACCCCGAGCAAGTCGCAGCTACCAACGCTTATCAGTATAAATATTTGACCTTTAATAGCGTTAGTCAATATCTACCAAAACAGCGCCAGTTTAAGATCGTCTACAGCTACGATTACGCTGCACCTACTATTAGCTCATCGGTGCAGTTGCCGTTAGCTTTAGATTTCAATACCAGTAAAGTCACCTTAGATCCAGCGCTTATCATGCCGCTGGTGGCTTTAGCCAATCCTGAGGATACGCCGACGCAGATGACAGCGCATACGGTGGACTTTGGTTTACCTGAGGCTATCACTTCTCAAGTGCCAACTGCAGTCATCTATGACGCTGCTATCAATGCTATGCAGGCAAGCATGGCAGAGTTGGCGCCCGAACACTTCAGCGCCGTTGATATTCGAGAAGATGAATTTGCAAAACAAGTGGGCGCCGCGCGAGCAGTCAAAGTTAACTTTGGTAGCAAGCAAACAGGCGAGATCATCGGCAAAATGCTCAAATATATGAGCCAGTCGCTACAACAATATGTCGACGCTAATCCTGTTCAGTACCCAGATAACGCTATGCTAAAAAAGGCAATAGATAAAATACAGCTCTACAATAAGGGCTATCAAAGCGCTGATGTCGGTGCCTTATTGCAGCTGGTAGAAGCGATCTTCCCTATCTCCTTTAATCAAGTGAATTACTACTACCTTGATAGCTCAGATGAGTTACTGGCTAAGCAGCAACGGATCAATTTCGGTGGCGACTTGATGGGCTCAAACACGACTGTATTGAACCAAGTACGCTATGATCGCCGCAGCTTTGAGAGTAGTCCATTGACTCCGCTATTGACGCAAACATTTGGCGCAAACTCGCAGCCCGCACTTGATGGCAACGCTTGGCTTGCCGAGCAGCATCAACAAAAACAAAGATTAGAGCAGGCTCGCTACGCACGTTATGACTACGCTTATGAAGATGCCTATGAAGANGTTTATGAAGACGCATACGAAAATGGCTATGAAGACGTTTATGAAGACGCATACGAAAATGGCTATGAAAGTGCTGACGATGACGACGACATGGATAACGCTACTAATAGCGCAGATTAATAAAGGATATAACTAATTTAAAATTAGTATTAAGCTTTTTAAGGATAAAAAATGAAAACTCAAATCAAGCCAGTAGCGTTATCTGTAGCTACAAATACCATTATGGCTAAGCGCTCGCTAGTCAGTAGCGCCTTGTTGGTTGGTAGTGTAGCGCTAACGGGTTGCCAGTCTATGAGTACCAACCCAAGCAGTGTGACTAATGTTGCCGCCAGTCAAAACGCGGCAAAAACAAGCTTAGAGAGCGCTCTAAAAAAACAGCGCCGTAGCTCGTTTAGTTACCATAGCAACATTGAGATCAGCAATGAGCAGCAGTTTACCAATGTAGACCAAATGCAACTAGTCGCCGCAGAGACTGCCGCCAGGTATTGTGAAGAGACCCATGATCAGGCCTATGCAGATTTGATTGCCCAAGCACAAGCGCAAAACTTAGAGCTGTCCGCACCGCAGTATAAGGTACAGCGCAGCGCACTTAAAAACAAATATTTAGCGTGTAGGGACGCTTATCAAGCTTGGCAGGCTAAGAGAGCTGATGACTATTATGATAGCTATGATGACTATTATGATGACTATGACAGTGACGAGAATGAAGCTATAGTCGAAGTCAGTGAACCGTTAGCTATCGAAGCGGAAGGGCAAGAGGGCGCCACTATCCTTGAAACCAGTACGATAAAGGGCAATCCTCTTAATGNAAAACAGAATGGAAGTACTTCACAGGCGGTAAGCCCTTATTATCAGCAGCTATTTGATAACTATGAGGATAAATCAACGCCACTCGATATTAAAAAAGCGCAATTGCTTGACGCGTATTTGCTCAAGCCTTTATCCATCAATGCGCAAGGCGTTTATCAGCCGCTAGCTGGCAGGTTTACGATGCTGATGAGCGCTCAGTATCATGCGCGTAATAATCGTACTACTATTAGTCAGCCTATCTATGTCGATTTTAAGACCGGTAATATCTATCTATGGGCTGATAACTTTGCACTACTGACCTCTGAATTTGCCGATGATAAGCTTGGCACTCAGTGGCAAAACAAATGGCTACGCTTAGCGCTTGATGANGGTAGCTTGCCCAAAGGCTTCGGTAAGTCAGTGATTAAGGCGCACTTTGAAGCCTTAGACCGCACTTATGAAGCGGCGCCCGAGAGTCAGTTTGACTATATTGCGCCGACGACTTTAGCGACTCTATCGCCCAAACTGCCTACGCCGCAGCTAAATACTATGCAGCAAACGCCGCAAGTCATTCGCCGCGTACAAAGTGCTGAGAGCTATGAGCAGTTTTATAAAGATTACGTTAGTATCTTTTATGAGCGGATGACCAATCAGTATCCTGAGCTTATAAAAGAAGCCAAGGCTTATGAGCCAAGCGCTCCTCGCCCTGATGCGACTAAGCTCACTAGTAAAGTACTGGTGCAGCAAGCTTTATCCTTGATGAAAAACGTCACTGATCGACAAGCAGATAGTATCGTCAATGACGTATTCGAAGGCGCAGCGCGTTCTGATAATGAAGCGATGAATAATAAAGTTGCAAACCAGCAGCCAATGATTCAAACGCTATATGGTTTGAGCCCACGCGGGCAGATACAATGGCAGCATCAGCGCAGCCAATATGCAGACTCACAAAAAGTCAATAAAGGGCTGACAATCGATGTTCTGCAGCAATATATGCCTGTCTCCTCAGCTATAGCGTTCCCAAACTTGCCAGCGGATAAACAAATCCCCAATGCTAGTAATAGTGTCGATATCAGGAAGTACGGGCGTGAACTGATGCAGTATTATGAAGAAGGCAATGGTACTGCAATTGGAAAAATGCTCTATAGCACTTTGCCTATGGCCAAGACCATGTACAGTGGAATCTTAGAGCAAGGGCAGTATCAACAGACGAACCTAGAAGCTGTTGAGGAAGAGGTTGCAGAGTAGCGGTTTTGGCTAAACTCTAAGTATAAACTAAACCCCTTGGCGCTATTTAACGATAGCGTCAAGCGGTTATTATATTCAACAAGACCTAAGTCATAAGTCTTATGGTTATAAATTAGCGCCATTGACCTTGA
>FUFK010044877.1_pt1 | contig 18342 bp, 14 predicted proteins | sample 1021851 | NCBI WGS metagenome assembly FUFK01 (sample SAMEA51879418, study PRJEB19060) | metagenome
GTGGTTTTTTTCTCCAAGCCCTCTGAAAGCGCTTCAATACCCTCGCTTATATCACAAATAAACCGTAATGAGGATTTATGCATATACGAATACTCAGAAGCTATTAGAAACTCAACAACCCTCGTTTTTGAAGAATCCCATAAATCCCTCCAACCACTCCTCATCTCAATTGGGTCATAACCGACAAGTAATATTAAGTCAGCGGCATGAACGACTGGACTGATATTTTTGTCTCCTAGGGGAGATAAACCAGCGGCACCAAGACTTAATTCATCATCATCGGGGATGATACCTTTCGCCTTGTAAGTAGTAACAACGGGCACGCCAAATTTTTTACAAAAATCTATTATTGCGCTACTTGCGTTTTGATGAACGGCATCTAGACCAACTATCATCAATGGATTTTTTGCTTCCAGCAACCATTTTCGGGCTTTGTTAAGCGCTTCCCCATTCACCGGCTTTACTGGTGCGGGTGTCGCTCTAATGGGTATTTTTTTCACTGGATGGAGTTGGTTGGCTATTTTTATTGGTAAGTCAAGATGCACTGGACCCGGCCTACCTTCAGTAGCAATAGCTATTGCTTTATCGATAAGTTCCTCTACAAAACCATCTGACACCCGAAAACTTGCTTTTGTTATGGGGGAAAAAACGGAGCAGTGATCAAAAACTTGATGGTTATAAGTCACCGAGTCAGCCGGGTCCACGCATCCAGTAATTACAATAAGAGGTACCCGGTCCTGTAAAGCATTCACCGTAACATTAACGGCGTTAGCCGCTCCTGGACCGACAGTTGCGATCATTAGTCCCGGGGCCTTCGTAATATGGTGCACGCCCTCCGCCATGAATCCGGCAGCATTTTCATGTTTTGACAAAAGAAATTTGATACCAGCATCTTCCAAAGCATCGATCATCGTGAGCACTTCGCCGCCTGGTATACCAAAAGCAAACCTTACGTTCGCCTCGTAAAGGCGCCTAGCTATAATATCAGCTGCTCTATGCTTTCGAGATGTCACAAATTTTCTATTCGGCTGCCTGCAAACCTTTTTTTGATGCTTCCCGCTCGGCTATCTGAGAGAATCCCTCACGTGTTTGCGGCAGCTTCATCTCAAGTATACGAGACGCTACGACTGTTCGCAGTATTTGCGCTGTCCCGCCTCCAATAGTGAACATCCTAGCATCTCGTGCCAAACGCTCCATCGGATAGTTGCGCGAATAGCCACGCGCTCCAAACATCTGGAGGGCGTCATTTGTAACCTTAAGAGCCATTTCTGAAGTGAAAATTTTCCCTTGCGCCGCTAGTGTTGGATCAGGAAAAGGACTACCATTTTGCCCTGCACTTAGAGCCGCTTTATGTAATAAGGAGCGGGCCGCTTCAATTTGAACTGACATATCGGCAAGCATCCACTGCAACCCCTGAAATTCCGCTATTGGCCGACCAAATTGCTCGCGCTCTTTAGCAAACTCCAGGGCGTTTCTGTACGCGCCAACAGCTAATCCTAGAGCCACAGTTCCTGCGCCTACTCTTTGTGAGTTATAGGCATTCATCAAATCAGCAAAGCCACGTTTAAAGCCAGACGGCGGCATTAGAACCATATTTTCCGGGACTTCTAAATCTTCAAATAATAATTCTGTTTCNGGTATACCACGAAGTCCCATCGTTGGCTCTCGTGCACCCAACTTTAGTCCATCAGCTTCACCGCGGATTGCTAAAAACCCACCGATACCTAATTCGACGTTATTTTCGTCAAAAACCCTGGCGAAAATTAAGTGAAGTTTCGAAACCCCACCTCCCGTAATCCAATGCTTTTTTCCATTGATTACATACTTATCACCACGCTTGTCAGCCCGTGTGGTCATTTGCGATGCCGCGCTTCCTGCATCTGGTTCTGTGATGCAAATCGCAGGCTTATCACCAGCGAGTACCAATTCGGCTGCCAATCTTTTCTGAAAGTCTGTCCCGTAATGCATGACCGCGGATATCGCACCCATATTTGCTTCTACAGCTATCCTCCCAGTCGGTCCGCAGTAGGCAGCCATTTCTTCAACAACTAAGTTAGCCTCAAGAAAACTTCTGCCTGGGCCGCCATACTCTTTAGGAATGGTCATACCAACGAATCCTGCATCGGTAAGTGCTTTTACGTTATCCCATGGATACTGCTCACTTTTATCAACCTCTACGGCATTTTCCGCGACAAGAGTAGACGCGATCTGACGTGCACGCTGTTGAATTTCGATTTGATCCTTAGTTAAATTAAATGTCATGTGTGTTTCCATCGTTCATTAGTTAATCGCTGCACGGCTCTTATTATTAATATTAACCAAAATATGTTCCTTAATCTACCCGTTCTCCAATAAAACAGATGTTTTCCAGGGGCTCATCGTCGGCAAGACGTGTTAAGTTTGCGGCCACAAACTCCCATCGTCTATTTGACATCGCAAGTGTCCACGCTGAGTTGTGGGGAGACATTATCACATTATCAAGTTTTTCTATTGGAAACCGGGATGGCCATGGGTTTGGATTTGATATGCTCGGATANTTATACCAAACGTCAATTATAGCTCCTCTAATTCTTCTAGAAGCTAAGGCTTCGTAAAGGGCAGCCTCGTGTATTACCTCTCCTCTACCGACATTAGCAATGACNGCTTGNGGTTTCATCATTCTAAAAAAGNTATGATTGATAAAACTTTTTGTTTGCTCTCCTCCCGGCAAAGTAACAATTATGAAATCACTTTCTTTCAATAATTTCTCAATTTCATCAAACTGACCAACCCAGTCAATGAAACTCTCAGGGTCTTTTCGGCTTCGTGAAACAGCCATTACCTTCATACCAAATATTTTGCTTCGTTTCGCTACTTCCACCCCAATACGACCGAGGCCAATAATNCCAACTGTACTCCCCATCATTTCNAGNTGGTGAGGCCCTTTATTTATGCTTCGATTATTGAATGAGTTGGATCGCATATCTTTGTCGGTGTCGCGCATCAATCCTGTCTGCCATTCGATCATAGCTCCCAGAAGGTGCTCAGCAATAGTTGTTTCATGTTCATACGTGTTACATAAAGGAACACCTTCAGGAAGCTCTCCTGGATTTATCCAGTCAATGCCTGTAAATGGAACTTGATATAATTTGAGGTTTCCCTTTCGAGGAATATCTATTCCAATTCTACCTCCAACTATTACATCATAGCTGGGTAAAGCCACCGAAATTTCCTCTTTGTCTTCCTTTATACTCAAGACGTCTATAGTCCAGCATTTTGGCAGTTTAGACTTAAGTAAGTCGTTATTATTCATACCCGTGTCCCGCAAAACTAATGCAGAAAGATTTTTGTCCATAAAATTGTAATGCCTTTCGAATAAGTTTTTTTGAACGTAGTGTTTTCAACATGAATTGCTTTTTGACACTTTAACTAGTTAGACTCAGTGTCGTAAAGATAAGAGTAAGAACGGATGAAAAGAGATTGATTACTTCACAGACTAGCAGAATGTCACTTGGAGCTGCTGCTGCTGCAAACCCTGCCGGCGCAGAGGCTGCTTTATCGATAATGCGCTTGGGAGGGAATGCTGTAGATGCAGCTTTGGCAGCGGCCCACGTTATGGGAGTAGTAGAACCGCTCGATTGTGGAATTGGCGCCGGCGGGTTCATGGTTATATATCGGGCCTCAACAAATACTTCTGAAGTAATTGACTTTATGTGCACGGCTCCAAACTGCGCCGAATATCAGCTTTACTCAACGAATGATGACGATGGCAGGTTTGTGATTCGTGTCGAAGGACAACATAACCAAATTGGGCATCGGTCTATTGCAACTCCTGGTGCACTTCGAGGTTTCGAAATGGCACACAATCGTTACGGCAAACTGCCCATGCAAATCTTACTAGAACCCGCAATTGATAAAGCTAAACGTGGTTTCCCTGTCTCATATAAGGGCGCGCTTAGAATGAAGCGAACCGCTAAAATTCTCTCTGTGACGGATGCTTGCAAAGCTCAATATCTTAAACCCGATGGTAATCCTTATAAAGAAGGGGAAATTATAAAGAATGATGATTATGCTGCAGTGTTAGAAGAGATCGGACGATCTGGAAATGCCTCTTTCTACAACGGGAGCATATCTGAGTTAATAGAGAAAGAAATGAAAGATAATGATGGTTTTCTCAAATCCGCAGATCTAAAAACCTACTCGGCCATCCAGAAAAAACCCGCCAAATTCGAATTCCTGGGAAATAAAGTAATAACAGCGCCGCCGCCATCAACAGGCCCTCTAGTTTTTTCAGGTCTCCGCGCACTTATGAATTTACCCGAACAACCGGACCACCAAGAATTACTCGCACGCGCCATGCTTAAAATGTTTTCAGATAGGAGGCGGGGTTTTGGGAACCTGCAAGGCAAAGGAAACGCACACACAGCTGAGTCTGCTGAAACAACAAGCCTTTGCACATTAGACAACGAGGGGAATGCAGTCTGTTTGACTTACTCTAATAATAATCACTCGGGCGTTGTTATACCAGGAACCGGGATTCTTATGAATAACCAAATGGCACTTTTTAGCCCCTGGCCCAATAACCCAAATGAGGTTTCAAGAGGTAAACGTCCTGTTAGTAGCATGATGCCATCTATAATACTCAAAAATAATTCGGTAAAATTAGTTTTAGGAGCTTCAGGATCTACACGTATACCAACNTCACTAATGCAAGTGCTTTACCGCTTTTTCCTGCAAAATAAGAGCTTGATAGATGCTATAACAGAGCCAAAACTACACGCAGAGTCCGAGACCTTACTAGCTGATGAAGACTTACATGAAAAAGCTATGCCACTTGCCAAAAAATTAGGGTTACGTTATCAGAACTCGCCTGGGCGAGATACTTCTATGGGCGTGGTGCAGGCAATCCAACTCGACACTGGCAATGTGGCAACAGCCGTTGGCGACCCTCGGGCCAGAGGAAAAGGCCTCGTAATTTGATCCTCCAAAATATTTATAGGTTGATTATATGCGGAAAATTACTTTGATACTCGGTGGTGCAAGATCAGGTAAAAGCGTTTTTGGCGAAAAACTTGCACTTAATAAGGATTCAAAACCTATTTATATTTTTACTGCGCAATCTTTTGATAAAGAGATGGATGAACGGATCCGTATACATAAAGACCGTCGAAAAAAACAATCTTGGCAAGACGTCGAAGCAACGATCAACTTACCTGCAGCAATCTCAGAGTTAAGTAAAAAAGAAAAAGTCATTTTGGTTGACTGCCTGTCGTTATGGCTTACAAATTTAATTTTAAACGAAAGAAATATAGACAGAGATATTNCGGAATTCTTAAATGCTTTAGAAAAGTCGCCTGGCGACGTTATTCTTGTATCTAGTGAAGTTGGGCTCGGTATCGTTCCGGACAATGAAATGTCAAGAGTATTCCGAGATCACCTTGGCTCACTTCACCAAAAAGTGGCAGCAATTTCAGAGACTGTCATAATGATGGTCGCAGGCATTCCAATGATCGTTAAAGGACAAAACGAATTATCTTGAAAAGTTAGGATGATAATAATTATGAGCTACAGCGAGCCTAGAACTNTATTTGAAAAAATATGGTCCCGACATGAAATATTGACTCGCGACGATGGCGTTTCATTGCTGTCTATCGACAGACACTTATGCCATGAAGGTTCTTTTCATGCATTTGATAAACTTAAAATGGAAAATAGAACTGTTCGGTGTCCGGAACTTACCGTCGCTATCGCTGATCATTACGTATCAACTAGCTTCCCAGAAAAAGGAAATGAGGTGGAAGCGCTCAGAGTACCAATCGAGAAACTCGAAATTAATTCAAAAGATGCTGGTATAAGACTTTACGGTGTTGGATCTAAAGAACAGGGGATTGTTCATGTTGTTGGACCGGAACAAGGCCTAACCATTCCAGGGATCACCCTGGTATGCGGCGATAGTCACACGGCAACGCATGGTGCATTCGGCTGCCTAGCATTTGGAATAGGCGCTTCTGAAGTTGCCCACGTACTGGCCACCCAAACTCTCTGGCAAACAAAACCNAAAACAATGCGTATCAATATAAACGGNTCATTATCGGATGGCGTAGTAGCAAAGGACATCATTCTGCATTTGATTTCAGTCATAGGCGCAAATGGTGCAAGCGGGCATATGATTGAATATGCCGGCTCGACAATAAGAAATCTCTCAATGGAAGGGCGAATGACTATCTGTAACATGTCTATTGAAGCTGGGGGTCGCGCCGGAATGGTTGAACCCGATCAAAAAACTTTCGACTACTTAAAAGGAAGAAAGCATGCTCCAAAACTAAAAGATTGGGATCTAGCAATAAAGGACTGGAAAACACTTGCGACNGAGCCTGGGGCGATATTTGATAAAGAAGTTACAGTGGATGCAGGAGAAATAGCACCGTCATTGACGTGGGGGAATAGCCCGGAAGAAACGCTGCCTGTAACTGGATATATCCCGAGTCCAGAAGACGAAGCGGACATTAGCAAACGAGAAACTCTAGAAGGCACCCTAGAATATATGGGGTTAACACCCGGGCAAAAACTCACTGATATTGCTATTGATCGTGTGTTTATAGGTTCATGCACTAACTCGCGAATAGAAGATCTTCGGTCAGCAGCGCGTATTGCTCAGGGTAAAAAGGCACTAGTCCCAGCAATTATAGTACCCGGTTCCACTCTAATAAAAAAGCAAGCAGAGGCTGAGGGATTAGATAAACTTTTTATAGACGCCGGTTTCGAATGGCGGTCCACAGGTTGTTCTATGTGTGTTGGTATGAATGGTGATATCACGCCACCTGGAGAGAGGTGTGCTTCAACCAGTAATAGAAACTTTAAGGGGCGGCAAGGACCAGGCAGCAGAACGCATTTAATGAGCCCGGCAATGGCGGCAGCAGCAGCAATAACCGGTCGCGTCACCGACGCCAGAGATTTCAGCTAGGAGGGAATAAATGGAAGCATTTCGAAAACTGACTGCAACCGCTGCACCAATCCAAATAGCCAATATAGATACAGATCAAATAATTCCAGCTCGATTTTTAAAAACTCCGCGAAGCACCGATCATGGTCAATTTTTGTTTCACGATATGCGCCGCGGCAGAGACGGAAACTTGAGCGAAGACTTCATACTGAATCAAAAAGAATTCAAAGCGTCTGGCATTCTGGTCGCAGACAATAATTTTGGCTGTGGCTCCTCAAGAGAGTCCGCTGTATATGCACTTCATGATGCAGGTATAAAGTGCGTAATTGCCCCCAGTTTCGGTGATATTTTTTATACTAACTCACTAAAAAATGGGTTGTTGCCTATCAAACTTGATCGATCGATTGTGCAAGCCATTTGGAAGGCGCTGGCATCAGCAAATAGTTCGGAGGTCGAGGTTGACCTTGAAAGCCAAACAATTCATTTGCCTGATGGTAGTACATATGGTTTCGAAATTGACCCCTTTCGAAAACAATGTCTTCTAGAGGGCTTAGATGATATTGATCTCACGTTAAAACACCAAGAAAGTATAGAACAACATGAGTTGATTGAGGAAACGAATTATCCCTGGACGCGCTCTATTAATTAATATTATTAGGCCTTATAGGCATGGAGCTCGATGGAATTTTCAAATAATCTATTAGTGCTTATACTTGCAATTATAGTTGACGCTGTTGCGGGAGATCCAAGGTGGCTCTATTCCAGAATACCCCACCCGATCGTTGTTATCGGTCATCAAATAGAACTCCTCGATAGATTTTTTAACCGAACCCACTACTCACCAGTTACTCGCAAATTATTAGGTGTTATTTCGATATTAATTATCGTCAGCTCAGCTTGGTTGATAGGCTGGTTGATTGCTTGGTCCTGCAATCAAGTGAGCTTTGGAGTTGTTCTCCAAGCCTTAATTGTTTCAATATTTTTAGCGCAAAATAGCCTTTACCAACACGTCGCATCCGTAGCAAAAGCATGCAAAGCTGACGACCTAATTGATGCAAGGTCTCAAATCAGTCATATAGTTGGAAGAGATCCGAATTCCTTAGATCAAAGAGCTATTGGCCGGGCTGCAATTGAGTCCCTCAGTGAGAATTTTTCAGACGGTGTCGTAGCACCGATTTTTTGGTATGTCGTGGGGGGCTTACCCGCTTTAATTGCATATAAGGCACTAAACACTTCCGATAGTATGATTGGTTACCTAACTGACAAGTATGCCGANTTTGGATGGTGTGCCGCTCGCTTTGACGACGCGGCCAACTTTATTCCCGCGAGATTAAGTGCCTTTATCATAACGATTGCGGCCTTTATCATACCGTCGGCAACAGGGAACCGTGCTTTTACGACCGCTATAAGAGACGCTAAAAAGCATAGATCCAAGAATGCTGGATGGCCAGAAGCAGCAATGGCAGGAGCTCTCGGCATCAAAATAGCAGGGCCAAGAAACTACGATGGCATTCTTGTTGAAGACGCGTGGATGGGCGATGGGATTGCGAATGTTGATGCTTCACACATTTTTATGGCACTACGAATTTATTGTGTAGCTTGCATCCTCAATGTTTTTTGGCTAATCCTCTTTTACAGCCTTAATTTCTAAACAGCATGTTTAATTTAACAAAAGAGAAACATGATGTTTTAAAATAATTAACGTCGTTCGGATATCAAAATGCCATTTGTCTCAAGAAAAAATTCTCAAAGTATAGCCATTAAACTCATAACGAGAGAGGCGCTACAGAACCAAACGAAACGCAGTTCAGAACACGATTGGCTAAAGACCAATGGGTTTGAGGGCAAACCCGGCACAACCTGCTTTGTCCCCAAGCCGGCGCAAGGTCAAGTTAGACTTTTCGTTGGCGTGAAGGAGAGCAAAAAGTTAGGCGATGAAATCTGGGACCTTGCTGGTCTCCCGAAGCAACTGCCAAAAGGGCGCTATCATATCGAGAGTCACTTATCTCCAGAGAAGGCTACCAAAATAGCTACCGGCTGGGCTCTTGGAGAATATCAGTTTTCAAAACACAAAAAACATGCCAAGTGCGAGGCTGAATTAGTTTGGCCAGCTAATGCAGATCGGGCTGAAGTAAATCGGTTAGCCAGCGGCATTACGATTACNAGGGACCTGATTAACCTTCCAGCAAACGACCTTGGTCCATTGGAACTAGCAGACGCCNCAAAAAAAATGGCGAAAGCNTACANAGCTAGCGTTACAGTNATAANAGGAAAAGAACTTNTAANTAAAAATTATCCCTCTGTTCATGCTGTCGGCCGNGCTTCTTCCAGGGCCCCCTGCTTAATCGACTTACAATGGGGGAAAAGGTCTTCACCAAAAATTACCCTNGTTGGCAANGGNGTTTGTTTCGATAGTGGNGGGCTAGATATTAAACCTGCATCCGGGATGCTGAATATGAAAAAGGATATGGGTGGGGCAGCCCAAGTTCTCGGGTTGGCCCATATGATTATGGATGCCGGGCTTTCCATAAGGCTAAGGGTTTTGATTCCTGCTGTTGAAAATGCAATCTCAGGCGATGCCTTCCGACCTCGAGACGTTCTCCAAACGAGAAAGGGGATAACCGTAGAGGTGGGTAATACCGATGCCGAGGGTCGCCTGATACTCTCCGATGCCCTAACAGAAGCGTCAAAGGATAAACCCGAAATGATAATTGATTTTGCAACATTGACAGGTGCAGCGCGCGTTGCGGTTGGCACAGATTTACCTGCTCTGTTTTGCAATAATGATAAATTAGCTCAAAAGATTATTGAGTTCGGTTTAAAGAATAATGATCCGGTTTGGCGTCTACCGCTCTGGGAAGGCTATAAACATTTGATCGAGTCAAATGTTGCTGACTTATCAAGTACTGGCTCAACACCTTTCGGTGGTGCCATAACAGCGGCNCTATTCCTNGAAAATTTCATTGAAGGGGATATTCCTTGGGCCCATATCGACTTAATGGCTTACAATACTAGAGCAAGACCAGGAAGACCCGAGGGCGGGGAAGCGCAGGCTATTAGAGGGCTATATGCCATGCTGAAAGCCAAGTTTGGATAGCTATAGGGTTTCCTAGTAACCCACCTTTTGATTAACCAACCCCTTTAGAGGCTGCCCCGACCTGACGCGCTCAATATTTTCTACAAACGCCTTTGCTGCAGAAGGCATGAAAACCTCGGCAGCGTGATGAGGCGTTATGATAATTCTGTGATCATTCCAAAAAGGATGGTTCTGCGGCAAGGGCTCTTCAATAAACACATCCAAAGCGGCACCCTTTATTTGACCATTATCAAGCGCAATAGTGAGGTCTTTTTCTACTAATTGATTTCCACGTCCCGCATTAAGTAAAAAGGAACCCTTTGGCATCTTCTCAAATAAACTTCTATCCAATATGCCCTTCGTAGCTGGGGTGTCTGGTAGGAGACATGCCAAATAATTCGTGGTTTTCAGCATCTCGGCCAAACCATCGTCTCCTGTAAACGATCTTATTCCTTCTAATTTTTTAGACGTTCTACTCCAACCTTGAACCCTCAATCCAATGTTCAAGAGCATCGTCGCTAGGTGAACACCAAGATAACCAAGTCCCATTATCCCCACACAAATAGAGTCAGTATCAAAGGCTTTATCTGATGCCCAAATCTTTTTTAGTCGAAGAGAGTTATAATAAGCTGTTTCCCTGTGGAGTTGGAGGATGTTCATGATGAACCAGTGGGCCATTGATCTTGCCATATGCGGGTCAGTCACTCGTACCAATGGAATATCCTTTGGATAGTGCGGATCAGACAGCACATGATCTACGCCTGCAGCCATTGAAATAACAAGCTTCAAGTTAGGAAATTTTCTCAGTTCCCCGTGGGGCAGTTTCCATACCATGGCTACATCAATTTCATCTGGATTACCATAATTCGGCCATTCCAGTATGTTTAAACTAGGATCGACATGCTTTAACGCGCCTATATAACTTTCTGCAGACTCGTCTCCAACTTTTATCATTACATTGGTCACGAACCAGTTCTCCTACTATTTTAATATTGTTGTTCTCTGCTAACGAGGTTATTCGGCACTCTGCCAGAAAANACCTTACCAATCGCATCAGCAACTTGCTCTGCCGCGCTATCCGCATTCGACTGTGCGGAGACATGCGGCCAGACACTTACTTTTGGATGAGCCCAATATGGGTGCTGTGAAGGAAGCGGTTCTTCATTAAATACATCTAATGCAGCACCGGCTAAATGACCTGTATCAAGAGCACGTAGAAGACAAGTATCGACAACNTGCTGCCCACGTCCAGCGTTCACAATATACGAGCCCCGTGGGAGTTGCGAGATCGTCTTCGAATTGATTATTCCCGTCGTTTTTGGCGTAAGGGGCAAAAGACAACACAATATTTTAGTTCTATTTAAGAAAGCTTCTAGCTGTTTTTCACCATAAAAGCACTCCACACCCTCAACTTCTTTTTCAGTTCGGCTCCACCCCGCTACTTTGAAACCGAGCGCCGAAATCTTTCTAGCGGCATCGCGGCCAAGCTCCCCTAAGCCAAGTATACCAACTGCGCATTCCGAAGTTTCAGGCGGCGGCAGCACTTTCCATTTAAACTGTCTCTCTAGGTCTTCGTATTCTGGCACTTGTCGATGAAATCTTAAAACCTGCAGCAGTATCCATTCGCTCATGGCTTGTGCCATCCATGGATCCACTAATCTCATTATATGAACTTGCGGTGGTGGGAGTTCTGCCTCTGTGAATATATGATCTACGCCTTGCCCCAACGAGCAAATGCAACGCAAATTTTGCAATTTTTCATAGTTTCCAGGAGGTAGCTTCCACACCAAGGCGAACTCGATGTCGTTTGGATCCCCTATATCCGGCCAGACCCTCATATCCAAGTCTGGTATGAAGTCGCGCAGTTGTCTTTCCCATTCAGTCGGGGAATCATTAGGGGAATAAAAAAGCACCGCCGGCATGATTAACTACCATAAAAAAGTTTCAATACGCAAAGCTCCTTTCATGTATCTTTGCAAATTTTCGTCGCTAGGTAAATTTAATACGATAGCTATTATCTATCCTATTATATTCAATTNAAGGCTGCTGCCATTAGCGTTTTTGTGTAAGGGGCTTGCGGATTAGTTATTATTTGTTCAGCCTCTCCCTCTTCTATTACCAATCCATCTTTCATTACAATAATTCTATGGGACATTGCCCTGACTACCTTTAGGTCGTGGCTAACAAAAAGAAATGCTAGTTGATATTTTTCCTGCAAAGTTCTCAAAAGCTCAACAATTTGCCCTTGAACGCTCAAATCTAAAGCGGAAGTCGGCTCATCTAGTACAATAAGTTTTGGCCTTAGCACCATGGCCCTTGCAATTGAAATTCGTTGTCTTTGTCCTCCTGAGAATTCATGAGGATATCTATTTCGCATTGACAAATCCAAGCCAACTTCCTTTATGCATTCATCAATTCTTTCGTTTATCTCAACCTCTTGCCTAGGACCCGTTTGTTTATAACTATGAACGCGTAATCCCTCACCAATAATTTCGGCCATGGACATCCTTGGAGATAGGCTCCCAAATGGATCCTGAAAAACAATTTGCATTTGCGAGCGGAATGGCCTGAGATTTTTATTTTTCAAGCCGTTTATTGGATTCCCAATAAAAACAATTTTCCCTCTACTCGCTTGTAATCTAAGGGCCGCCAACCCTAATGTCGTCTTTCCAGATCCGCTCTCACCCACCACGCCCAAGGTTTCGCCAGATCTGATAGAAAAGCTTATTCCATCAACAGCCTTTATGTGCCCAATCGTTCTTTTAAGAATACCTTTTTGAATTGGAAACCAAACTTTTAAGTCATCAACTTCTAAAATTTTTTCAGCACTGTCAGAAATCGGGNTTGGCGCGCCACTAGGCTCTGATCCTATGAGTTTTCGTGTGTAGGGATGTTCTGGATTGGCGAAAAGTTTTTCTATTGGTTTAGATTCAACAATTTGGCCTTCACTCATAACGCAAACTTCATCAGCAATCTTTTTTACAACACCCAAATCATGAGTAATCAGCAATAAGGCCATTCCAAGTTCTTTTTTTAGGTCTTTTAACAAATCAAGGATTTGTGCTTGAACGGTTACATCCAAAGCAGTAGTAGGTTCGTCAGCTATTAAAAGATCCGGCTTATTTGCAAGAGCTGCCGCTATCATTACCCGCTGCCGCTGTCCACCGGACAATTGGTGAGGATANGATTGNAGTCTAGTTTCTGGCTTTTGAAGGCCAACCAATTCCAAAAGCTCTATACACTTCCTTCTTGCTTCTGGCCCAGTTAAGCCGCTGTGTAGAGCTAGGGTTTCCGAAATTTGTTTTTCTATGACGTGCAATGGATTTAGAGAAGTCATAGGTTCCTGAAAAATCATCGAAATTTTATTACCTCTTATCCCCATTAACGTCTTCGTATCACTTGAAACTAACTGCTGGTTTTTAAAAATTATGCTACTTCGAGTAGAATGTGACGCACTAGGGTACGGAAGCAGCTGTAAGATTGACAAAGCTGATACAGACTTCCCCGAACCGCTTTCACCAACTAAGGCTACCGTTTCCGCAGGATTAATTGAGAAACTAGCTCCCCTGACAGCTGCCACCTGGGCATCGCCTGTTCCAAAAAAAACATCTAAATCTTTTACTTCCAAAATCGGCTTAGTCATTCGAAAGTCTTTCTTGGATCAAAAGCATCTCTGACACCTTCACCAATAAATATTAAAAGACTCAACATTAGCGCTAAGACGAAAAACCCCGATAAGCCGAGCCATGGGGCCTGCAGATTATTTTTTCCTTGGTTTAGTAACTCCCCTAAGGAGGGAGATCCGGGNGGTAGTCCAAGGCCAAGAAAGTCGAGCGACGTTAATGCCGTCACTCCACCAGTTAGAATAAAAGGCAACATCGTTATTGTCGCTACCATCGCGTTTGGCAGAACATGTCTGAAAATTATGGTACTGTCGGAAACACCTAGAGCTCTAGCTGCTCTGACAAAATCAAGATTTCGCGCACGCAAAAACTCTGCTCGCACAACGCCGACAAGCGCCAACCAGCTAAAAAGCAGCAATATAACTAGCAGCACCCAAAATCCAGGCACCAAAATACTTGACATGATGATCAGGATATATAATTGAGGCATTCCGGCCCAAATTTCTATGAANCGCTGAAAAAAAAGGTCCCTTAAGCCACCGTAATAACCCTGGATCGCCCCAGCAATAATCCCAATAATGCTGCTTAGTGTTGTGAGGATAAGGCCAAATAATACTGAAAGTCGGAAGCCATAAATCAGTCTTGCTAATACGTCTCGTGCCTGGTCATCTGTTCCTAACCAATGTCTGGTATCAGGCGGAGAGGGTGCCGGCTTAGTTAACTCCTTGTCTATCGTATCGTAACTGAAACGCACAATAGGCCAAGCCAACCAACCATCTTTTTCAATTAACTCCTGAACAAACACATCTGTGTAGTCNGCCTCTGTTGGGAAATCACCACCAAAAACTGTTTCAGGATATTCAAATATTGCCGGGNAAAAAANNTCGCCTTTNTACCAAATAAGATAGGGTTTATCGTTAGCTATCAACTCCGCGAATAGGCTCAATGCAAAAAGCATTAAAAANATCCATAAAGACCAAAACCCTCGGCGGTTTTTCTTAAAGTTATCAAGTCGTCGACGGTTGAGTGGTGTTACCTTTAATTTCCAGATACTTTGGCGTCTCAAATAATCCTCGCTCATTGTCTAGGTCTCGCGACTTTCGAAATCAATCCTTCGATCTATAACGACGTACATCATGTCGCCAATTATGCTCATAAGTAGACCCAATAGCGTAAAAAAGTAGAGTGTCGCGAACATCACGGGATAATCTCTACTTATAGCTGCCTTAAAGCCGAGTAAGCCCAGGCCGTCTAGTGAAAAGATAATNTCGGTTATTAGTGATCCCGTGAACAGAATTCCTATGAATGCACTCGGAAAGCCCGCNATTACGATNAGCATTGCATTCCTAAATACATGCCCGTAAAGGACACGTGCTTCGCTTAAACCCTTAGCCTTCGCCGTCAAAACATATTGTTTATTAATTTCCTCCATAAAAGAATTCTTGGTAAGCATTGTCAAACCGGCAAAACCACCGATCACCATTGATCCAATCGGCAAGACCATGTGCCAAAGATAGTCTAATACAAGCTCCAGTGTAGACATTTGTTCCCAGCCCGGAGACACCAAACCCCTAATAGGNAAAACTGTCCAAAAACTTCCGCCAGCAAATAGCACCACCAGAAGTATTGCGAATAAAAACCCCGGTATGGCATTACCTATAATGACAAAACCCGAGGACCAAATATCAAATCGACTGCCGTCCTTTATAGCTTTTCTAATACCTAAGGGAACGGATATNAGATAAACTATTAACGTGGTCCATAGACCTAGCGAAATGGAAACTGGCATTTTTTCCACAACTAAGTCTACCACACGTTGGTCTTTAAAATAGCTCTCCCCAAAGTCAAAGAAAATATAGTTCTTAATCATATCAAAAAATCGGACATGNACTGGTTTATCGAAACCAAAATCTTTTTCGATTTCTTTTATTACTTCCGGATCAAGTCCCCTTGCACCTCGATAGACAGAGTCCATATTTCCCTTCGATAATGATGCTTTTTGGTCTGGGCTTGACGCCAGTGAGTCTGAACTTCCGCCGCCTGTTATGCGTGCTGTAGCATCAACACTAATACCCTGTATTTGTGCGATCGTCTGCTCTACTGGACCCCCGGGAGCGAATTGAATCACAATAAAATTTACCAGGATGATGGCAAAAAGCGTCACTGGAACTAAGAGCAGCCTCTTTATGATATATGCGAGCATACCGGTATCTCTTATTAATTAGTGCGTTGATCCTTCCAGGCACGTACTTCTTTTTCTTTCGCGATGTCCAACCACCAGGTATTAGGAAAACCACTCGAGTATTTTGCTACGTTCTTCGGCCGTCCAAATATATTCCAAAAAACCAGGCGCGACGCTTGGAGGTGAAAATGTGGTATAACATAGTGATTCCATAAGAGCACTCGATCTAAAGCCCGAGTCCGAGAAATAAGACTTTCCCTATCAGGCGATTCTATCACCAATTCAACAAGTTTATCGATCGCAGGCTCTTTGATACCTATTAAATTTCTACTTCCTGGTCTGTCCGCATTTGTTGAGTGCCAAAAATCCCGCTGCTCGTTCCCAGGTGAAAGTGATTGCCCAAAGCTTGAAACAATCATATCAAAATCAAAAGTGTCGACCCTCTGCTGATATTGAGCAACATCGACAGTTCTTATCGACATTTCAATGCCGAGTCGTTTTAAACTTTGTTTTAAAGGTAATGCNAGACGCTCAATAGAGGGGTAGGCAATAAGGAGCTCAAACTTCAATGGAATGCCNTTACNATTGANTANCTTTCCATCCTTNACCGCCCAACCTGCTTCTCGCAAAAGTTTTAAAGCTAGTCTAAGATTTTTCCGATTATTTCCTGAACCATCCGTTTGAGGTGCTTTATAAACCTNATCAAAAACTTGTTTAGGCACTTGCCCCTTAAACTTTTGAAGGATTTTTAACTCCTCACCTTCAGGTAGTCTTCCTGAGGAGGATAACTCAGAGTTCGAAAAATAGCTGTTTGTTCGCTTGTAGGCGTTATACATCAGCGTTTTATTTGTCCACTCAAAGTCCCACGCATAATTTATTGCCAACCTCACTTTTGGGTCACTGAAAAAATTCTTCCTAGTATTGAATACAAAACCTTGCATGCCTGTCGGACGCTCATGCGGTATAAGTATTTTTTTTACCTTNCCTTCTTTCANNGCTGGAAAATCGTAGGCNGTTGCCCACCTTTTTGATTGGTTNTCNGCCCTNAGNTCAAANGCCCCACTTTTNAACGCCTCGGTGGCNACGTCCCTGTCTCTNTAATATTCGTANCTTATTTCGTCNAAATTGGATTGACCTTTATTTACCGGAAGATCTGCCGCCCAATAATTTTTCACACGTTCATAGCTAATGGACCTCCCCGCTTCAAAGTTTTTAATGCGGTAGGCTCCACTGCCCAAAGGCGGTTTGAGTGTTGTTTTTTTAAAATTCTGCCCCTCCCAGTAATGCTTTGGAAGTATTGTCATCTGACCAAGAATCAGGGGTAGCTCCCGGTTTGTAGATTTGGGAAAACGAAAAGTTACCTGTCGTTTGCCAGTCTCTTCCACTAATTCCACATCACGATAATAAATTTTAAAGGATGGGTGACCTTCAGATATGAGGGTATTAAAAGTCCATATGACATCGTCTACAGATATTGGTCTGCCATCGTGCCACTTTGCATCTGGATTGAGATTAAAGGAAACCCAGGATCTATCTTCTGGGACAATTATNCTCTCNGCTATGAGACCGTAATTTGTGAAAGCTTCATCTGANGAACCAACCATAAGACTATCATAAATTAATCCTAANCCTGCTGCTTTNACNCCTTTNAGAATAAATGGGTTAAAGCTGTCGAAGGTGCCCATAGCTTCATTAATAAGCTTCCCGCCTTTAGGTGCGAGCGGGTTTACATACTCAAAATGTTTAAAATTTTCTCCGTATTTCGGTTTACCGTGCATAGCAAAAGCATGTGCAGCCTCTTTTTGATTGGCATATGCTTCGTTAGCTAGAACAGTAAAAACAAAAACTACAATATATAAGAAAGAGAGCCTCATCTGGAAATCCGTATCACGCCCANAAATGTAATTAGCATCCGACTGTGAAGAAAATAGCGTTTCTTCTAACAAAGTCTATGGCTTTTTAATTGGCGCTAATTTCAATCGTCATTTAATAATTTTANTACTTCAGCATGGAGTTTTGGGTCCCCGGCCGCAACAATTTTATCAGTGGTTCCTAGTCCCAATTGCTCGCCAGCCCATCCTGTCACAACTCCTCCAGCGGCGTGAACCATCGCCGTTGGCGCCAAATAATCATAGTCCGACATGCTCGCCTCGATTACCAGATCTATAGTCCCCAAGGTCAACATCCCGTAGAGGTAGCAATCTCCGCCAAAAATTGGAAGTTTTACCTTGTCTTGGACCCTTTGGATCCGCTCTGCGTCCTTTCCTACGAACATCTTCGGGCTTGTCGATGCCAAGGTTGCTTCAGAGAGGGCTAAGCCTTTCCTTACCCTAACTTCAACGCCATTGAGATTAGCCGGTAAATCTTTTCCGCCTATCCATCTCTCACCCGTAGCAGGTATATTAATTATTCCCATCATTGGGACGCCGTTTTTTAAAAGCGCTATCAGAGTACCAAACAAGGGAGAACCGCTTATAAAAGCTTTTGTTCCATCAATTGGATCAAGTGACCATATATATTCTGCATCAAGGCGGACGTT
>FUFK010048920.1_pt1 | contig 18341 bp, 12 predicted proteins | sample 1021851 | NCBI WGS metagenome assembly FUFK01 (sample SAMEA51879418, study PRJEB19060) | metagenome
TTTAACCCTGTCAGGCATCGCTGCCTGACTCAAGTAGATCAGCCTCTGATATAGTCGGGGCGGTTCATGTTTAGTATTTGACGATTATAAGTGTCAATAGTGCCTTTAGCCAAGCTAGTCTTTGCTGATTTAAAGTAGGTATATGCATCTCTCAGTGTTGGTACATTATTAGTCTTATCTTTTGTGTCTTCCAAGATTTCATGAAGCCCGTCATAAACATGCATACCTTTTTTTATATTTGCCATCATTATGCTGGCTTTTTCACGCGCTTCGGTGAGTGTGATTAAATGCGTTTCTTCTACTTCGTCTCTATACAGTTTTCCATTAATGCGCTTATGTAATGTATAACGTTTGGATTGTTTGCCCACACGTAGCGCAAATCCAGTCAATACATCATCCATATAGATATCAGTACCTTTAGCGGTATAGTCTACTGAATCAATAAATTTTTTGGTAAGTTTAACTTTCATATATCACCCATGCAGCAGTATATAACCATAGTGTTAGTAGTATCATACTTTAATTACTATAAGGGTCAAAGTATCAAGATAGTATCAAAAAACCAACTAAGTCCATGCGTTCGCATAAATTTTAGACAATAAAAAACCCTTACAAGCTAATGCCTGTAAGGGTTTGAATATGGTGGGCCCAGTAGGACTTGAACCTACGACCAAAGGATTATGAGTCCTCTGCTCTAACCAACTGAGCTATGGGCCCTAACGTTAGACGCACAATGATACCTGATTTCTCTAATTTTTCAAGTAAAAGATAAGCACAATTATAACTATTTACTAAATTTTAATACTTACCACCTGCTAGGGTCAGACCACGTCCACCATCAACATCGATAATCTGTCCGGTGACATAGCTGGCTTGNATTAAATATAGTACGCTGTGAGCAATGTCTTCAGGTTTACCGATTCGCTGTAGAGGTATNGAGTCAACGATACTATGCTGCAGCGTAGGCTCAAGCGCTTGATCACTATCAGTCTCAGGTAAAACATTAACCCCAGGTGCTACACCGTTGACCCGTACGTTTGGTGCTAGATCAAGCGCTAGCGACTGTACCATCATCCGCTGGGCCGCCTTTGCCATATTATACACAGTGTAATCTTTAAAGGGCTTGTTGTGCGCATGAATATCGAGCAGGCTAATGATACAGCCTTGCTGAGCCTGCAAGTAGGGTAGTAGCGCTTGGCTGAGTATCAAAGGCGCTTTAGCATTAGTTAAAAACAGCTCATCCCATTGCTCATTATCGATACTAGTTATAGAGGTTATAGGAGTTGGGTAAAAGCGCGAGGCGTTGTGCACGAGTACATCAAGCTGACCAAACGCGCCGATGCTAGCTTTGACAAAAGTGTCTAAGCGGTCTTTAGCATTAATCACGGATAAGTCTGCGATTAATACTTTGGCGCTATGCGGGCGTATCTGATTGAGCTCGTCGCTGAGTTGTTGTGCCTCAGACTGGCTATTATGGCAATGGATAATAACGCGGTAGTCCTGACGATGGGCAGCTTTAACAATAGCTGCACCAATACGCTTAGCGCTGCCAGTGACAAGTATAACGGGGGCAGTGTCAAGATCTGTCATAAGCTAAGTTTGCTCATCTTGAGCTTGCAGGTGCTGGATACGGGCGCCGCGCAGAGCCGCCCCAATAGCTGGGCCTTTTAGGTCGCTTGCAATATCAGGCATACCAATAGCATGATAACTACTCAGCGCTAGCATCATTTCACGGTGATGAATGGCCAACTGTAGCACTTGACTAGTGACTAACAATTGCGAGATCTTCTCAGGGGCTTTGTGCGCGCTACAAGCTTGAATAAGATCAATCTTTTGTGCGGCGTTCAGCTCATCTATGTTATTTAGCTGCTGCGCCTGCTCGACAAAAAGACTAGCAAACTGAGTATGCGCTTTGGGTACTTTGGCGCTTTGACCTAGGCTAGAGATGCTCTTAGAAGCTGTGGTTGCATCGTTTTTTAAATGAAACAAAGCGTCATCGAGACTCGCCATAAGCAGGGCCCAACGCTGTGAGAGGTTCAATTGCATTTGACCGGCGAAATACAAAGCGGTTTGTACGGTTTCTTTAACAGTGGTGTTTTGCCATGCTTGGCCCAGCGGTGCAAAATAGTCATCAAGCGCACCAATGTCAAATAGCGTCTGCCAGTAAATATGAGGAGAGACCTGCATAGTAGCGCGGCTAGATTCTTGCCAAACGCGCTCACAACTCAAATGCGCAAGCTCACCAGAAGTAGCCAACTTGCGCATCAATTGCAAAGTGTCACTACTGATACTAAACCCTAAGGCATGATAACGACCATAAAAACGCGCCACTCGCAGCACTCGTAGCGGGTCTTCACCAAAAGCGTCTGAGACATGGCGCAAGGTTTTTTGTTCAATGTCATNTAGGCCGCCATAATAATCGATAACTTCGCCTGTGATAGGGGTGTCATCGGTTAAGCTGGTCACCTCGATTGCCATCGCATTGATGGTCAAATCGCGGCGCTGCAAGTCTTGTTGTAGCGTCACGTCAGGGCTGGCATGGACACTAAATCCTTGATAGCCGTGTCCTTGCTTGCGCTCAGTGCGGGCAAGCGCATACTCTTCGTGCGAGGTTGGGTGCAAAAATACTGGGAAGTCTGCGCCTACTTGTACAAACCCTGCAGCTAGCATCTGCTCGACGCTACTGCCTACCACTACAAAGTCTTTGTCAGTCACAGGGCGACCAAGCAGCCCATCGCGAACCGCACCGCCTACCAAGTACACTTGCATGCTCACCTCTAAAACCTAAATTTTAACCAAAAAAACCAGCCAACGCGCGACGTTAGCTGGTTTTATTATAGCATAGCACTTATTACTAAATGATAAGTGCTCCTAGTTATCAAAACGGCTAGTTATCAAAACCGCTAGATTACTTCTGCTCTTCTTCTAAGTCCAGCGCTTCGGTGACGGCAAGTGCAGTCATATTGACAATACGGCGAGCAGTCGCTGATGGCGTTAGGATATGCACAGGCTTACTAGCACCCAATAAGATAGGACCGATGGAAGCGCTATTGGTTGCTGTTTTTAGCAAGTTAAAGGCGATATTTGCTGCATCAAGCGTTGGTAGGATGAGCAGATTGGCCGCGCCTCTAAATTCGGTAGAAGGGAAGTCTTCTATACGGATATGCTCATCAAGCGCAGCATCCCCTTGCATCTCACCATCGAAGTCAAAGCTGACATTCATTTCGGTCAATAACTGATAGACTTTGCGCATTTTTACCGCGCTTTCGCGGTTTGAGGTGCCAAAGTTTGAGTGCGATACCAAAGCGACTCTTGGGGTGATACCNAAGCGCTCAAGCTGTTCTGCGGCCAGTACCGTCATCTCGGCCAATTGTTCAGCAGTCGGGTCTTCATGGATATAAGTATCGGCAATAAAAATATTACGATCTTGCATGAGTACCGCGTTCATCGCATAAAAATCACTAACGCCTTGTTTTTTACCGATGACGTTTTGTACATATTCTAAATGCAGNTGATAATGGCTAAACGTACCGCAGATCATGCCTTCGGCATCGCCATTTTCGACCAATAAAGAGCCGATAAGCGAGGTCTTACGGCGAACATCACGGCGAGCCAGCTCTATACTGACACCTTTACGTTTGTTCTTTTCGTAGTAGCCTTGCCAGTAGTCTTTATAGCGTGGATCATCATCTTGATTGACGATAGTTATGTTGACGCCGTCTTGTAGACGCAGGCCAAGCTTTTCAATATTGGCTTCGATCACAGCTGGACGACCAACAAGAATAGGCTGAGCCAATTGCTCATCGACCACAACTTGTACAGCTAATAACACGTTATTATCTTCGCCTTCACAGTAAACGATACGCTTAGGATCAGATTTGGCGCGCGCAAAGATAGGCTTCATCACAAACGCTGAGTTATAGACAAACTCAGACAAGCGTTGGCGATAGGCTTTCATATCTAAAATAGGCAGGCTAGCGACGCCTGAGTCCATTGCCGCTTGCGCCACAGCAGAAGCAATCTCAATGATTAAGTTTGGCTCGAGTGGTCCTGGGATCAAGTAATCGCGGCCAAAACGGCGCATCTTATCCGTGTTTTTGACATTACCGACAGGGGTAGCCTCAACGTGAGCCATAGCTGCAATAGCCCGAACACAAGCGACCTTCATCTCTTCGTTAACGGCGGTCGCGCCAACATCTAAGGCGCCGCGGAAGATATAAGGGAAGCACAGGGCATTATTGACTTGGTTAGGGTAGTCTGAGCGACCGGTCGCCATAATCACGTCTGGACGTACGGAGTGCGCAAGCTCTGGCATAATCTCAGGCGTTGGGTTAGCAAGTGCAAAGACGATAGGGTCTTTTGCCATACGTTTGACCATATCAGGAGTCAAAATGCCAGGCATCGATAAGCCTAAGAACATATCGGCATCATCCATAACCTCTTCGATAGTCGTCGCATCTGTATCGCGGGCATAGCGCTGCTTGGACTCATCAAGATTATCACGGCTAGTAGATATAATACCGCGTGAATCAGAGACAAAAATATTGTCTTTATTAACGCCTAGGGCACAGATAATATCTAGGCAAGAGATAGCGGCAGCACCCGCTCCTGAACAAACAATCTTAATCTCTTCGATTTTTTTATCGATCAATATTAGAGCGTTGAGTAAAGCGGCGGCCACGATAATAGAAGTACCATGCTGATCATCATGAAAGACGGGAATGTTCATACGCTCGCGCAGTTCACGCTCGATTTTGAAGCACTCTGGTGCTTTGATATCTTCAAGATTGATACCACCGAAAGTCGGCTCAAGAGACGCTACTGCTTCGATGAACTTGTCAGGATCGTTTTGCGCGATTTCGATATCAAAAACATCGATACCGGCGAATTTTTTGAATAGGACGCCTTTACCTTCCATCACAGGCTTTGAAGCTAGAGGGCCGATATCGCCTAGGCCAAGTACTGCGGTACCGTTAGTGATAACACCCACTAGATTGTTACGAGCCGTATATTTAGCCGCCAGTTTTGGATCTTTTTCGATCTCAAGACAAGGTACGGCAACCCCTGGTGAATAAGCAAGCGCTAAGTCGCGTTGGTTAGCGAGCTGCTTGATAGGAGTGACTGAGATTTTACCTGGACGAGGATGCGAGTGGTAATGAAGAGCCGCTTGTTCAAACTGTTCGATTTCTGAAGCTGGGCTGTCCGTATTCAAGGAGGTATCGTCATTCATAATAATGGCCATAGTTAGGATAAAATGGTTATAGGAGATCCAGAAGGGTCATAAAAAAGGGTACTTCGAGCTGACTCATAAAAAAGGCTAATATCAGCGCCTTAAGACTGTGATAGGCCGTTATCCATAAAATAATGGCTAGGATAAAGCCAAATTTTTAAAAGCACACAGGGGTTAGCTAGGCAGATAAACACCTTGCGCTAAAAAAATAACTATTCTAGCATCAATGTCAATTCACTGCCTAGTCAACCGGCGCTAAATGTACAAATTAAAATAACATGACAAGTCATCTATGAAGAGCAGCTAATCGGCAATTGCGGCGCGTCAGGTGCAGGAGGAGTGGTATCAAAATCAGTGGCGATATCTTGTACTTCATAAGGCCGGCTTAACAAGTCATAAACTCTAGCCACTTCATCGAATTGACCTTGCTGGGCTGCCGTAATAGCGCGCTGTGCCATCTCGTTACGCAGCACGTAGACTGGATTGTTGTTTTTCAAACTCTCGATTACTTCATCGGTCGCTAAGGTAGCAAGTCGGTTTAGATAGCGCTGCCGCCAGTCTTGCCAAACTGCTAGCGCCTCTGGCGGTAGTTCATGGCTTATAGTCGCTAATAGTTGCTTCTCATGAGGGTGTGTATCAGGAGCAACCAAGCCTAATAAAGCGCGAAAGCTATTGGTATAATCGAGCAGGTTATCCTCTAATAAGCTTAACCACTCAAACGCTAGCACTAAACTGTCTTGCTCGTGCGGCAGTCCGAGCTTGCGGCACAGACCTTGTTGGTAATGCTGCATAAAGGTTGTCTCATAAGGTGCTAAGCAGTCTGCTAGAGTCTCACGAGTCACGCCCTCAAGACGCATAAAATGCGGTAGCCAAACGTTTAGGTTCCAATAACCAATAGCGGGCTGGTTCTGATAAGCGTAACGCCCTGTGTGATCAGAGTGGTTATTAATCCAAGCCGGATTAAAGCGCTCCATAAAGCCAAAAGGCCCAAAGTCTAAGGTACTGCCAGTAATCGATAGATTGTCAGTATTCATTACCCCATGAGCAAAGCCGATCAACTGCCAATCGGCAATCATACGCGCGGTACGCTCGACAACAGTACTTAAAAATGCCAGTACCGGCTGCTCAGCATCGCGGCACTCCGGATAGTAAGTATCGATCATATAATCAGTAAACTCGCCGAGTAAGTCCGGTGCAAAGCTCGCTATCCATTCGACATGACCAAGGCGTACATGACTATCTGCTACTCGCATTAAAGCGGCGCCGGCTTCCATGGTTTCGCGGCGCACAGGCGTATCTGAGACCACAAACCCTAACGCATTGGAGGCAGGGATACCCAATTGCGCAAAAGCATGACCACATAAGTACTCACGGATAGTACTACGCAGCACCGCCCGGCCATCTCCCATTCGTGAATAAGGCGTGAGGCCGATTCCTTTGAGGTGCAAGTCTTGTAGGGTGTCATTATTATCTAGTACCTGTGCCATAAGTAACCCGCGCCCATCGCCCAGTTGTCCCGCCCATTGCCCAAACTGATGACCGGCATAAGCCATCGCCAGCGGCTCAAAACCCTCAGGCACATACTCTCCGCCGACGATTTCGACCCAGCGCTCCATTAACTCTTGATCAGTTGACCAGCCTAATTGCTCAGCGACTTGTGAGTTGAAGTGGCCGGCACGCGGGTTGTTAAGAGCGCTTGGCGGCTGCTTATGATATAGACGCGGATCTAATTGGGCATAGCTATTTTGGTAGCGCATAACGGCTTCCTATTTTTTATCGATAAATTGAGCAAAAAAATCCCCCTAACTATAACAGTTAGAGGGTAGGAGAAAAGTAGCAATTTTTAAATATTAGCTTTAACACTAACTTAGGGCGTGTTGAACATTCGCAAATAGGCACTGCTGATCGCTAAAATTGTTCCAGACAAGGCACAAAGCGACGATAATGCAGATACCTTAGCGAGATTTGTAACGCAGTATGGGGCAATTTTAGCATCAGCCCGCAGGGACAGGACTCTTTTTTGCCGCTTCATCGTTAAAAATAAGCGCTTAGAATGACTAAACTTATTATTTTTAACATCGAATCGCCTAAAAAATAGTCGCTGTCAGTGCCATGGTCGAATGTTCAACACGCCCTAGTAAAAACTAAGCGGCTTTATTGTTAAAGCCAATGGAGCGAAATGCGGTTTTGAGATTATTATTATGCTCAAAGATTTTTTGCTCAACTTTAATATATTCGTGCTTAAGCTTATCATCCACTTCGTGTAAGCGATCGGCAAAGTCTGTCTTTTTCATCTCAACCGCTTTGGCTTTNAGCGCTTGCCATTCCTGAACGGTTTGCTTAAACGCATCGTATTCAAGCTTAATACGGTCTTGGAAATTTTGCATTGCTTGCGGAATATCAAGACCTTCAGAAGTTGCTTTGTCGATTTGTTGCTGCGCACGCTTAAACTGCATTTGTACTTCAGCATGCTTAATCGTCGTATCATCAACGGTGCGCAGATCTGAGGTTAAACCAAGCTTAGATAAACCGGCAATCAGCCACTTCGTTGGATCGTACTGCCACCATTTAACGCCATTACGATAGTCGTATTGGAAGAAGTGGTGGTAGTTGTGATAACCCTCACCCCAAGTAAATATCGCTAGCATAAAGTTATCACGGGCACTATTAGTGTCGGTATAAGGACGCGTCCCAAACATATGACATAAAGAGTTGATAAAGAANGTAAAATGATGNGTCAGCACTAGACGTAGNAGGCCTGCTAACACCAGCGTACCCCAAACGTCACCGATCAACCAACCAACCGCAGCAACCATAGCCACGTTAGTCGCGAGCACCCAAAGACCATAATACTTATGCTGGATTTGTAACACTTTATCTTTAGTCAAATCAGGGATGTTTTTGTAATCAAAACGGCCGCTAGGGTAGTTACGTAGCATCCAACCAATGTGACTAAAGAAAAACCCACGCTGCGCTGAATACGGGTCTTCCATACGATCATCGACGTGACGATGATGGGTGCGGTGACCTGACACCCAATCAAAGGCTGAACCTTGNACNGCNAGNGTTGANCCNANNANTAANAAGTTTTTAACCACAGGGTGCGCTTTGTAGGCACGATGCGATAGCAAGCGATGATAGCCTGCAGTAATACTAATACCTGTCCAGACCATAAAGGCGCCAAACACACCCCAGACTGGCGCACTGACTTCATGAGTCAATAAATACCAAGGGGTAATAACTGCCGCTGCAATAGGCGTTGCTATCAAAAAGATAGCAGGTACTAAATTAATGGGCGACTTTTGGAATTCAAGCTCAAGAGGGTCAACACCTTCATAGTTGGCTGCAGAGTTTGCATTCTTGTAGCCGCTTGTAGCCGCAAATTGAGTTTCTGCTGCTGTATTGGTGTTGCTCTTGTTATTGTCAAACCATGTCTTAACACGTAGCGCTTGAGTGCCAGCGTTTTGTATAAGCGTATCACCAGACTTCATAGCGAGACGTAAGCCTTTAAGTGGTAAACCTATNACTTTTTTAGCAATCATGTAATATCCCTAACGGTATTAATTTCAGCGTCCATATTACCCTAAAAACACAGTAAAGTGAACAGATATGCACTAGAAAAATATTGCTAAATAACAATAACTTGTATGAGTTATGGTATATCTATAGCGAAAACCACGTTAGCTATCAGGTGTTCAGCGAAAGTGTAAAACTGTGCGGAGATATGTTACACAAGGTATCGCGCTTAGAAAGCAGATATCGCATGCTGTTATTTAGGAAAACGCTATAACTTATAACAAAATATCAATTAGGAACTCTCAACGCTAGGGTCATAATAATTGCGAAGGAATATCGGTGATAATGACATCGACTTGCCATTCTATCAGCTGTTTTATCGCACTGATGTCATTGACCGTCCAAGCGCTCACTGGCAACTGATAACGATGACAATTAGCGATGATTTGCTCGTTTAGCAACGGATAATGAATACCCAGTTGAGTACAGCCNAATCGCAGCGCGGTATTGGGCGCTGATGAGATAAGACTCGGCTCAAGCACTAATAGGCCGCGAGATATCGATGAGAGCTGCGGATGCTGCTGCAATTGGGCGAGTAGGGTTTTATCAAAGCTCGTTAATACCAACGGCAGGCTTGATAACGGGCTATTGACTAAGTAGCGTAGTAACGCTTGCACAAGCTTGGTATGATCAGTGCGATTGTGAGTCTTAATCTCAAGCTCGATATGAGTAAACTGACTCAAAGTATGAGCCTGACTGCTTAATTCTGTGATCTCATAAGCCTTATCACTGCTGATGGTATTGATGCCTAACAGACTATTGAGCGCTTGACGTTGAGGTTTGAATGCAGGGGCAGACATCGAGAGCGGTAGAGACTGCGCTAGCATATCGAGCGTAATGATATGATGGCCCGATTGGGTGTGACGTTGAATCTCGCGCAGGCTTAATTGGTCAATTCTTGCTTGCAGGCCGCATAGACGCTGTAAGGTGTCATCATGAAAAACAATTAAATGACCATCAGCGGTGAGCTGCACATCGAGCTCAACACCTGCTAAGCCCCTTGCTTGCAAGCGCTTAGCGTGTTGAAAACCGAATAAAGTGTTCTCTAGGGCTTCCACGCGGGCACCGCGATGCCCAAGGAGCTGCGTTTTTTTAAAATTTATCATAATAAGGTAAGAGTCTTTTGCATGATCAAAGCAGGTTATTATACCTATCTGAGCTGCCTTTTATGATAGACCGCTTGCTTTGACGGTCAATAAATAATCACAGTGCCTTTAAGCGTTCTGTGTTGTGTTTTTGCAACTAACGCTAGTTTTATATCGATTAAGGGCTTTTATTTGTATATCTGGAAATCGTCATGCTGAACATCTTAGCCAAACCCCGTATAATGATTTCATTTTCAATGAAGTGCCATTCTTTAAAGTCGCTATTCTTTCAAGTTGCCATTTTAAAATTATCTATGGTACAAGACTGTAGATAACAGATAGAGCTTATCCTTAGATTGGGTAAAAGACTATCTGTAAAAGGGTGATGATTTATAAAGCGTAAGTAACGATAAAGAGCTTAAANGCAGTTATAAAAAGGTCAGTATCTCAGGAGCTAAATGAGTATGAGCGTAGTCAAAAATAAGTGGATGAAATGGCAGCAGGTTGCTGGTATTGGTTTGGTATGTGGTTTAGCCGTTGCAGGCTGTAGTCGCCCAGACGATGAAGACAGCGCCGATACTACGGATATTACTGCTGAGCAGCAAGCCGCCGATGATGCTGATGTTGCACCCGTAATGAAGTGTGATGATCCTATGGTTCAAGACCGTCTCAGAACCGCACTAAAGAACACCTTAGATCAACAAGCGCAAACGCTTGCAACTAACTATGCCAACAACGCAGACGTGGCTATTAGTGATAGTATGCTCGATACTAAAGTGGGTAATATCAAGATTGATGTGCAAAACGCAGCGGTTTTACAACAAGCCAATACCAATGGCATGACCACTTGTCAGGCGAGCGTCAGCATGACTTTGCCTAGCGAAGACTTATACCAAGCCAGCCTCATAGATTCATCTAATAACAAGCCAAGCTTGCAATCACGATTGGCTAAAGAAAATATCCGTATCAATAATAACATGTTAGTAGACGATGCTTTTAGCTATGTCATTGGTGCTCAAAACGGCCTAGTGCAAGCGCGTATCGCAGGACAACCGGCTCTAATCGGCATAGTCGCTGATGTTATGGCAGGCTCATCACTCAAAACCGTGCTAGATGAACAAGCAGCGAATCAACGTGCAGAGGCGGCAGCTGAGCGTAGAGCTGCTGCGTCAAACAGACAAGAGAATCAGACCATCCGTCAGCCTAGAACGGTGACGCCAGTTGAGCCTATTCGTCGAGCCGAGCCGCCAACACCACCAGCGCCGCCATCAATCAATCAAAGCGGCAGTGCGAATGAAGAGAGTACGGCAGCGGCTATCACAAATGATGATAACCCAGTAGAGTCTGCACTTCCAAAAGCCGTACCTGAAGATGAGAGCATCGATATGATCATCATCGAAGACGATAGTGCCACTTACTAAAGGTTATGATTGTCTTAAAAATCATGTCTTAAGCATCAGTGGTTAAAAAAAGCGTCTATAGCTTGAAGTTATAGACGCTTTTTGATTGTTTGTTATTTTCAAAGCGGGTTTTAGAATTTCGTTTAAGGCTAGGGCGTGTTGAACATTCACAAATGCGCACTGCTGATCGCTAAAATCGTTCTAGTCTAAGTGAAAATTACAGGTAATGCAGATGCCTTAGCTAAATTTTTACAACGACTAGGGCGATTTTAGCATCAGCCCTCACTCTAACAACAGGGACAGGACTCTTTTTTGCCGCTTTATTGATAAAAACTGACGTATAGAATGACTATACTTACAATTTTTATCTGCAAATCGTCTAAAAAATAGTCTCTGTCAGTGCCACGGTCGAATGTTCAACACGCCCTAGTGTTAATAAACTAATTTAATAAAAAGAGTCATTAATTATAAACGACAGATAACAGAACATTATTTATCGTTATCAAGCTTTTGTAACACTTGACTATCCCATAAGACTTCCGAGACTTGAGCAGGATCAGTACAAAAACGCGCCGCGACAAATAACCAATCAGATAGCCGATTAATCAAGCTGACAGCGGTACTACGAATAGCTTGCGGGCGCTGCTGCTGTAACAACACCGCTTGACGCTCAGCGCGGCGGCATACAGTGCGCGCTATGTGCAATTGACTAACCAATACCGNCCCTGTAGGCAAAATAAAGTCTTTGAGCGGCGGCAAGCGAGTATTCATGGTATCTATCTGCTGCTCTAACCAGTCGATATGAGTCTCGTTTACGCCTTCATACTCTGGCATCGCCAGCTCNCCGCCAATGTTAAATAGTAAATGCTGAATAATTACTAAAGCGTGCGCAAAATCTGACTCTTTNATNAGGGATAAATGCTGAGCTNTCTCTTGAGTAGCCGCCGTGTTCATTTGCGTTAATTGGGCACGTACTAAGCCAACATGCGAGTTGAGCTCGTCGATATCACCCATCACTGTAAAGAGNATATCGGCTTTGCTGACGCGGCTACCATCTGCCATACCTGTGGTGCCATCATCACCAGTGCGGGTGTATATCTTACTTAAACGATTGCCCATTTAGAGCTCCTTAGCTTTTGTATCTAGATTTTTGTATTCCAGTTTATTGTATCTTAGCTGCATAACGCGCTGCGAGGGCGGTTAATTAACGGTTTTATTTAACAGCGTCCTACGCTCATTGTAGTATTTTATGTCCATTTTCGCTAAGATAATGCGTTAAAATTTATATCACTTCATTTTATCAAAAGGCTAATTTGTTATGACTACCTCAGTTACCGATGCGCAGTCCCAGCTGGTTGTATACGACTCATTGACAGCTCGCAAACAGCCCTTGCAGCCCTTAGTCGCTGGCAAGTTAGGCATGTATGTCTGCGGCATGACGGTTTATGATTACTGTCATATCGGTCACGCGCGAGTGATGGTGGCTTTTGATATGGTAGTGCGCTGGCTTAGTCAGTTNGGATATGACGTCAACTATGTACGCAACATAACGGATATCGATGACAAAATTATCGCGCGCGCTATCGAAAATAATGAAGATATCGGCACTTTGACACAGCGCTTCACAAAAGCGATGCATGACGATGCTGCCACGCTTGGCTGCTTGAGTCCGGATGCAGAGCCGAGGGCTACCGATCACATCGATGAGATGCAGCAAATGATCACCACTTTAATCGAAGGTGATTATGCTTATNCTGCTGATAATGGCGATNTCTATTACGCTGTCGATAGCTTCGCCGACTATGGCAAACTCTCTAAGCGCAAGCTNAATGAGATGCAAGCAGGCTCTCGCGTTGAGGTTGAAAATATCAAGCGTAATCCTTTTGATTTTGTCTTATGGAAAGCGGCAAAAGCGGGCGAGCCGCAGTGGACTTCTCCTTGGGGGCAAGGGCGTCCGGGCTGGCATATTGAGTGCTCTGCGATGTCGACGAAATGCTTGGGCAATACCTTTGACATCCATGGCGGTGGTCATGACCTGCAGTTTCCGCATCATGAAAATGAGATTGCCCAATCTGAGGCGGCAACGGGCTGCGAGTACGCTAATAACTGGATGCACGTTGGCTTTATCAATGTCGATGGTGAAAAGATGTCTAAGTCTTTGGGCAACTTTTTTACTATACGCGAAGTCACGAACAAATATCATCCTGAGACCGTGCGGTTCTTCTTATTGTCGAGTCACTACCGCAGCCAAGTCAACTTTTCAGATAGCGCTTTGGATGAAGCGCATAATAGCCTAAGCAGATTATATAATGCACTAAAAATCGCTCAACAACATCAAAGTCAAGCGCTTGAGGCTGACCAAGAGCTTATTAATCAAGCGTATCAAAGCGCGGCAGGTCAAGACTTTATTGCGGCTATGAATGATGATTTTAATAGTTCNGCGGCTATTAGCGTNTTGTTTAGCTTAGCCAGTGAAGTCAATAAAGCAGCTAAAGCGCAAGATACGGACAAGGCTTGGCAGTTAGCGCAGCAGCTGCGCGCGCTTGCCAAATCATTAAATATCCTACAGCAGCCGCCAAAACAGTTTTTGCAAGCCGTTATCGGCGAAAAGTCAGAGAATGGTCTTAGTGATGATGCTATCGATGCGCTGATTGCTGAGCGCGGCGATGCCAAAGCCAACAAAGACTACGCTCGGGCTGATGAGATACGAATGCAGCTAAAAGAGGCGGGCATTGAGCTTGAAGATAGTAGCGCTGGCACGACTTGGCGCCGCGCTTAACACCGCTGCTGTCATAAACGGACAAAATTACCAAGATAACTACAAATACACATAGAGAAAGCCAGCTTAATGCTGGCTTTTTTTATGGACTCAATTAGCTTATATTTAAAGTAGTTTGATAAGCGATAGCCCTCAATGCCAATACCTTTAGTGTGAGATACGAGAGCAGATGCTAAATTATCTTTACAATAAACAAAAACTTTATCTGCCTGCTGAGCGCATTACCTTCAAAGATGCTTAAAGAATAAAGAGTAAAAAGTAAAAAAGAGACATGAAGAAAGATACTCAAACCCTGTTTTTTGTAGAGAGCAGGCTATATAAGTAAGGCAGGTAATATACGTAGACTAACAAATAAAGTCAGTTCTATACTGGCTTTATGTTAAGGACTGCTTTAACTTATCAACATACTTTTGCTAGAAAATTATAAATATGACTAAGTTTCATACCTTTATACCTTGTAGTGCTGGTAGACTCCGTAGTGCTGAGCGGCGCAAGCTGATGCCTTACGCTACTAAGCGAGACGCGTTTATGCTTAACAATCCTTGCTTCGATAGCACCGCTAATGCCGAAGTGGCTATGTGCTCAGTGTTCTCAATACGCTCAGTGCGCTCAAGCAGCATGATGCTAGTTCATGCATTGATGGCCTGGTTAGTGCTATCGCTTATCAGCCTACCTGTATATGCTGCAGAAAATAGCCAAGATAGCCAAGCTAATACGGCCGATAGCTCGCCGATATCAATCACCACTCAGCCTGATAATATCGTTGATTATGCTGAAGATAAGATTAGCAGTATCGAGCTGGAGGACATCAACCCTAGCAAAATAATTAACAAGGTTATTGATCCCTCAGAAAAGATAGCAGTGCCGCAAGCTGGGTATTTACAAGGCGATACTGAGATTGTAGGAGATTATAACCCCAACTATTACCCTCTAAACAAGCTTAATGCAGGTCTGCCACCTTTATCTGAGCCGCCGCATTTATCAAGTCCACTAGCGACGATGGAGTTTTTTCAATCTGCTATTATGAAGCAGCAATTCGGGTTGGCCGCTTATGCGCTGAATATGAACCTGATTGATAGTGAGCGCCAGCCAAACCGCGGCGTTGAGCTAGCAAAACGTCTAGACTATTTATTGCGTAAAAACGAGCTGTATGTCTTCAATGATATGCCCGATCGCCCCGATGGTTTGATTGAGCCGACGATAGGCAGCAGTAGTAGCGTGCGCGGCATCCCGCGTCGCTCGATACGCTTGGGCTATATGGATTATCGTGAGCGCCGAGTACCTATTTCTATAGAGCGTGTCCGCGTCGGTGATCAGCAGCCGGTTTGGGTGTTTTCGGCTCACACGGTTGGCAATATAGACAATCTATATGAGCAGTATCAGCCCGCTAAGTTTGAGCGTTACTTACCGTTAATACTGACCGCGCGTCTCTTCGGTATTGCGATATGGGAATACTGTGCTTTGCTGTTGTTTTTCTTAACGACGATGGGTCTAGGATGGCTGCTAAGTACAGGCGTTGGCAAGCTTATCAACATGGGAGTAAGTAAAAACGATGAGCAAAAAAGTGAGAGCGTAGGGCGCCGCAGTGTTAGAGATTTGGCCAGTAAACTGACGGTACCTTTGACCTTGACCATTAGCTTCTCTCTAGTCTATACCTTGGCTTCTGGCGGCTTTCCTTATCTTGATGCAGTAGCGACTGCGACGCGGCCGATCATTTGGGTGTTTTTAGTCATCAGTACGGTATGGCTAGGTATTCGAATTATTCATTTTTTTGCCAATCGCTATCAAGACTTACAAATCGATAGTTTGGGTGAAGAGCAGTACGATAAATACCGTATTCGTCTCACTTATGTCTCGATATTTAGACGAGTCTTTATTTTTGTCATGATCTTGGGCAGTATTTGGATTGGTATTAGTGAGTTTACCAATGTCGAGGGCTTAGGAAAGACTTTATTAACGTCAGCGGGTATTGCTGGGGTAGTAATTGGCGTGGCGGCGCAGCCTACTTTGGGCAATATTATCGCTGGCATGCAAGTGGCTATTACCCAGCCTGTACGCATTGCTGATACGGTGATGATGGAAGGCGATTGGACGACTATTGAGGATCTGCGATATACCTATGCGGTACTCAAAACTTGGGATGAGCGGCGGTTAATCATCCCGATGCGCCACTTTGTCACTGAGATTGTCGAGAACTGGTCGCATACGGAGTCTCATCAAACAAGACCGGTCTATCTCTATGTAGATTATGGCGTCGATATTGAGGTGATTAGACAAAAATTCATTGAGGTGGTCAAAGACAATAAGCTCTGGGATGGCGAGACTGAGCCTGAGCTCATCGCCACCGCGGTCAACGAAGATACGATTACGCTACGCGGCGCGCTAGCTTCTGATAGCCCACTGAATGCTTGGACGCTTGAATGTGAAGTTCGTGAGGTCATGCTAGCGTATCTCCATGCAGAACAAAAGCCATACCTGCCAGCGGAGCGGATAACCTTTAAAGACAGTTAAACTCATATCATCGCTAGTAAAAATAGACCAAAAGTGTAAGAGCGCCTGCAAATCAGCGCTAAAAATAACCTGTGAGAGGGTGTTATATTTGCTATAATATGGCGTTATTTTAAAGGGATAACTAAGATATCAAGATGACATCAAAATAGCTGCTGCGTTATATTTACGCCTCTATCGTCTTGCAATTAGCTCCCACCCATCAAAATAGCCACTATTAGGGGTATGTATGTTACGTATTGTCGATGAAGCCTTAACTTTTGATGACGTGTTATTGTTACCAGCCTATTCTGAAGTCCTGCCAAAATCTGCCGACCTCACTACGCGCTTGACCAAAAATATTACTTTGAATCTACCCTTAGTTTCGGCTGCTATGGATACGGTGACTGAGTCTGAGATGGCCATCACTATGGCGCAATTGGGCGGTATTGGTATTTTGCACAAAAGCATGGATATCGACAAGCAGGCCACGCAAGTACGCCGCGTCAAAAAGTTTGAAGCCGGTACGGTCGTCGATCCTATTACTGTGCATCCTGAGATGACTATCGGCGATCTACTAAGACTGACTGAGGACAATAACATCTCAGGCGTACCGGTCGTAGAAAAAGGCACCGATAAAGTGGTCGGTATCGTCACTCACCGTGACTGGCGTTTTGAGACCAATCTAAAACAGCCTGTCAGTGAGATCATGACGCCAAAAGAGCAATTAGTGACCGTTCATGAAGGTGAGAGCAATGAGAATATCAAAAAATTGCTGCATGAGCATCGCATCGAAAAAGTAATCGTTATTGATGATGATTTTCGTCTGCGTGGTTTGATTACGGTCAATGACTTTGCAAAGGCTGAAAATAACCCCAATGCTTGTAAAGATGACAAAGGTCGTCTGCGCGTTGGTGCTGCTGTCGGTACTGGCGCGGATACTGAGACCCGCGTCGAAGCTTTGATTGCCGCTGACGTCGATGTACTAGTCGTTGATACTGCTCATGGCCACTCTAAAGGTGTCATCGAAAAGGTATCTTGGATCAAAAAGAACTTTCCGCATATTCAGGTCATCGGTGGTAATATCGCCACAGGCGACGCAGCACTCGCACTACGTGATGCTGGCGCCGATGCGGTAAAAGTCGGTATTGGCCCAGGCTCTATCTGTACCACTCGTATCATTGCCGGTATCGGTGTACCGCAAATCTCGGCGATTGATAATGTGGCCAGTGCCCTAAAAGACAGCATTCCACTAATCGCTGATGGCGGTATTCGCTACTCAGGCGATATGGCAAAAGCCATTGCCGCTGGTGCCTCATGTATTATGGTCGGCTCCTTAATGGCTGGCACCGAAGAAGCTCCTGGTGAGGTTGAGCTATTTCAGGGCCGTTATTACAAAGCCTACCGCGGTATGGGTAGCTTAGGCGCGATGTCAGGATCAAACGGCTCGTCGGATCGCTACTTCCAAGATGCCAAAGATGGCGTAGAAAAACTAGTCCCAGAAGGCATCGAAGGCCGTGTACCTTATAAAGGTCCAGTCGCCGGTATCGTCAATCAATTGGTCGGCGGTCTGCGCTCATCGATGGGTTATACAGGTAGCGCGACGATTGAGGAGATGCGTAGCAATCCGCAATTCATCAAAGTCACCTCAGCAGGTATGAAAGAGTCGCACGTCCATGATGTGCAAATCACTAAAGAAGCGCCTAACTATCGTGTATAAGCTGACAAGCATACGCTTGGCTAGATAGTTTTAGCGCATAAACGCTGTATAAAGACTTAATAAT
>FUFK010075640.1_pt1 | contig 18340 bp, 14 predicted proteins | sample 1021851 | NCBI WGS metagenome assembly FUFK01 (sample SAMEA51879418, study PRJEB19060) | metagenome
GATAGATGTATCAGTTCTCCATGTTACTGCTTGGGTTGTTGCAGGATCATCATTCCAAGTTAAGACTACTCTATCTGGCAGAGGTGTTGGAGCATGTNCCATTTCGTCAGGATACTTCTCAATAGAAGAATTTGGATGNGATAGNAGAGNNATCGAAAAGAAGAANNTTAAAAAANAAAAAAATCTGTGCATNACGGNNNAGATTTTACTTGAAAAAATTAATGTAAGTGTNNCTAAAAAGAAACTTTTTGTATCGAGTTTGAAAAAGATGGTGGGTCTGGGTGGACTCGAACCACCGACCTCACCCTTATCAGGGGTGCGCTCTAACCAAGCTGAGCTACAGACCCAATTAAATTGGAAGGAGCATTTTACCCTCCAAATGCAATCACAACAATACGTTTAGCTCTTTATAGATTTATATAAGCTAAAGTAGATGTACATCCAGGGGAGAATGCAAANATACTCNACAAGCCCTGCCCCAATAGTTCCTGCAACTGGATTGCCATCGAATATNACACCTGNCATTAATGAGCCCGCTACAAGCGTAAGTACAAAAAATACAAAGGTTAAAAAGAAAAGGGTTGTTCCGTGCTCATCGGTTGCTTCCCATGAAGCTCTAAGAGAATCCATAACGCCCTTATCTTCAAACATAATATATGCTGGGAAAAGGTAAACACGCCCCATAAAATAAAAGGCAGGAAGTATTAAAAGGATTGCTCCCAAGCCAATCAATAAGGATGAAAGAATAGTTGCTCCAAGCAATGGAAAGAATTTCTTAAACCCAGCAGATAATGCATTTATTGGATTAGAGGCCTCTTGCGACATAATTGATTGATAAGCAACCATCAATCCGCCAGTAAGAGATACACTGAGCACAATAGCAATAAGTGAAACTATCATAATGCTTGCTACGTTTCCGGACATATACTCGTTTATATCCATTGGATCCATTCCATCAATAGGTATTAATAAATATGCGACTAGCATTTCACTCACCATTACTGGTAAAACTAGTAAAAATAGATATTGAAAGTTTTTAAGCGCAAATTCCCATGCTGCAATGAATTGATTCATGTTTTTACCTCTAATTTATTGATAAGATATTGTATACATGAAACTATCCCGTATCTACTTTATAACCCTTATTTTTGTAGCAGGTTGCTCAAATATGAATAATGATGAAAATTACCCAGAATCTAGNAAAGATGGCACTGTNGAGGAGATCTTCGGAGTAACAGTTGAGGACCAATATAGGTGGCTTGAGGACTTTACATCGCCTGAATCTACCGCTTGGGAGCAAAATCAAAACAAATTTACTGAAAAATACCTAAAAAAAGGCCCTTTTACTCGAAATATTGGTAAAGATTTAGAAAAAGTATGGGATGGAGAGTCAATTAGTACTCCATATGTGCAAAATGATCGAATTTTTTACTATTTTAACGAGGGTGATTGGCAACATAGCAAATTAATGATGAAAGACTGCCTTGAAGAATGTGAGGCAGAAGTATTAATTGATCCAAATTCATTTTCAGATGACGGAACATTCTCTTTGGGAGGAACTAGCATTAGTCCAGATGGAAAATGGATCGCATATTCAATTTCGGATGGAGGATCAGATTGGCGCATTTGGAAAATTATGAACATAGAAACTCGTGAGCTTTTAGAGGAAACGATTAATTGGTCAAAATTTTCTGGAGCCGTTTGGGAAAAAAATAATTCGGGTTTTTATTATCAAAAATATTCTGAGCCAACAGATGAGTTGTTAGCAGATATAAATGAACAACCAAAATTAATGTTTCATAAATTAGGTACATCACAAGATGAAGATGAGCTAATTTATGAAAATCCTGACCAACCCAGATGGGGTTGGTCGATTTCGATCTCCGAAAATAATGCTCATAAAATTCTCTCCATCAGTGATGGGACAGAAGAAAAAAATAGAATCTATATTAAATCTAATGATTCTGAAAATTTCATTCCGGTCATCGATGAGCTAATTGGTGAGTATGGATACATAACAAGCAAAGATGATGTTCTATTTTTCTACTCAACAGAAAATGCTCCTAATGGAAAAGTNTCAGCACTAACAATTAAAAACGGATCTTANGTTTGGAATGANGTAATTAGTGAATCTGATTTTGCAATTCGTTCCGTCAATATAGTCAATGAAAAAATAGTTATTAATTATCTGGTAGATACCATTTCAAAAATTAAATTCTTCGATATGAATGGAAATCATCTGAATGATTTCAATTTTGAGCTNGCTGGAACAATANGNGGATTTGGTGGTGGNATAGATGANAAAGAAACTTACTTTAATTTTTCTAACTACGTTACCCCGACAAAAATCTACAAGATAAATATGGAAGATTTCTCTTACGATNTTTTTTGGGAAGAGCGACTAGCAGATCATAATGTAGATGATTATGAGACAAAATTATGGTTTTATGAATCAAAAGATGGAACAAAAATACCACTGCATATCAGTAGTTTAAGTAANNTAAATGTNGATGAAAATACACCAGTGTTGCTTTATGGATATGGAGGTTTTGANATCTCAATTCTTCCTGGNTTTAGTAAAAGATTTCTATCTTGGATGAATCAAGGTGGCGTAGTTGCAGTNGCAAGTTTGCGNGGTGGNTCTGAGTATGGAGCAAAATGGCATGAGGATGGGATGCTCTTCAACAAGCAAAATGTCTTTGATGATTTTGCCTATGCTGCAAAATTTTTACATGCAACTGGAATTGGTTCTCCAGAGACAACTGCAATTGAGGGAAGATCAAATGGTGGACTTTTAGTNGGAGCAACTATGCTTCAAAATCCAGANTTATTNAAAGTGGCTTTACCNGGAGTTGGNGTTATGGACATGCTGAGATTTCATAAGTTNACAATTGGCTGGGCATGGACAAGTGACTATGGATCACCAGATGAAAAAGATGCTTTTTTAAATTTGTATGAGTATTCGCCCTATCATAATATTCAAGATGGAGTTTGTTATCCAACTACTTTAGTTTTTACTTCTAACAGAGATGATCGTGTTGTGCCATCTCACTCATATAAATTTGCAGCTCGTCTCCAAGAAGCTCAAGGTTGTGAAAATAAAATTTTAATTAGAATTGAAGATCGAGCTGGACATGGTGCAGGTACTCCTCGATCAAAGCAGATTGAAGCAATATCTGAAATATATGGATTTGCTCTAAATGAAATTTCTAAGAAATGATTAGGTTTTAATTTTTAAGAATCTTCTCTTGCCAACTTGGACAAGTAACTCTTGATTTTTTTCAATACTGAGTTTTGGGTCATCAATTTTTTCATCATTAATTTTTACTGCTCCTTGTTTAACTAAACGCATCGCTTCCGATGTGCTCTGAACTAACCCAGATTCTTTAAGCAGGTTTCCAATNGCAATGTCATCATCCAAAGAAATTGAGAACGTTTCTATATCTTTTGGCTTTGCCCCTTTTTGGAATCTATCAAGAAAAGTATTTTTTGCATTTTCAGCATCTNCTTTAGAATGAAATCGCTCAATTATCTCTTCAGCAAGCAAAATCTTAGTATCTCGAGGGTTCATACCCGATTTCACCTCTTTTTTNAGCTCATTTACCTCATTTATTGGCCTAAAACTCAGTAATTCGAACCATCTCCACATCAAATCATCAGAAATTGACATAATTTTGCCGAACATTTCATNNGGATCTTCATTGATACCAACATAATTATCTAAAGATTTAGACATTTTATTAATTCCATCCAAGCCTTCTAAGATAGGAAGGGTTATACAAACTTGAGGCTCTTGATCAAATGCNCTTTGCAGCTCTCTTCCNACAAGAAGATTAAATTTTTGGTCAGTTCCGCCCATTTCCACATCNGCATTTAAAGCGATTGAGTCATANGCCTGAATTAAAGGATATAAAAACTCGTGAATGGCAATTTGTTGATTTGCTTTGTAGCGTTTCGAAAAATCATCTCTTTCAAGCATACGACCTAAATTATATTTTGATGCAAGCCCAATAATTCCATCGGCACCCAGATCTTCACACCACTCAGAGTTAAATCTGATATCTGTTAAATCTTTATTTAAGATTTTAAATACTTGATCAGAGTAAGTTTTAGCATTTTTTTCAAGTTCCTCTTTATCAAGTGATGGACGTGTTTTGTTTTTGCCAGATGGGTCCCCTATTCTTCCAGTAAAATCTCCAATTAAAAAAACTACCTTATGACCGAGGTCTTGGAAGTGCCTCATCTTATTTAAGATCACAGTATGACCAAGATGAAGATCGGGTGCAGTTGGGTCAAATCCAACTTTAACAGTTAGTTGTTTTTTAGATTTAAGTTTTGAAACAAGGTCGTCTTCAGTTAAGACTTCATCGATGCCTCGCTTTATTAATTCAAGAGATTCTTTCATAAAAATTTTTCTCCATCATAGTATAAAATAACTTTATGAAAGATTTCACAAAATTCCATTCAGATAAGGAAATTGCTAAATATTTAATAAGTGAATTTGATAACTCTAAAGAGAAAGAAATCTTTTCAGCAACAAAAAAAATAATCACTGAGTGTAGGAAAAATAAGTCAGGCAGAACACTACTAGATAAATTTCTAAGTGAGTATGGTTTAACAAATGATGAAGGCGTTGCCTTAATGTGTCTTGCTGAATCTGTTCTAAGAATCCCAGATGACAACACAAAAGATGAACTAATATCTGAAAAGATTACAAATTCAAATTGGGTAGATCATATTAATCAGGCAGATAGCTTATTCGTTAATGCAGCTACTTGGGGCTTACTAATTGCAGGTAAAGTTATTCAGCCTCCAAGAGCATTATTTGATAATCCGCTTGAGTGGATAGGCAAACTGACACAAAAAACTGGAGAGACTTCTGTGCGGCAAGCAATCATGACTGCAATGCAGATCTTGAGCAAAGAATTTGTAATGGGAAATGATTTTGATTCTGTTATCAAAAGTTCAAATCTGAAAAAGTCCATCCACAGCTTTGATATGCTTGGTGAAGCTGCAAGAACTAAATCACAAGCAGAAGGTTTCTATAATTCTTATGTTGAGGCGATTGAAAGGGTTGCTAAACTTAATAGAGAGTTTGGAATCAATCATGGAGTATCAATAAAGCTTTCAGCACTTCATCCAAGATACGAAACTCTCAAATATGAATTAACAAAAAAAGAGATCCTCAACTCAATCCTAAGCCTAGTTAACCTCGCATATCAAAATGATGTAGAGATAACAATTGATGCTGAAGAACAACACAGGCTCTCTATAAGTCAAGATTTGATTGAAGAAGTTGCTATAAGTAAAAGAATAAAGGATTGGNATGGATTGGGTTTTGCTATTCAAGCTTATGGGAAGAGAGCATCAAATGTTGTCAATTGGGCGAATGAGNTGTGCTCTAAAAGAGAAAAAATGCATGTCAGGCTGACGAAAGGCGCTTATTGGGATGGAGAAATAAAATTCTCTCAAGCCGGAGGTCATGAGGGNTTCCCAGTCCTTGTTAATAAAAGTCTTACTGACCTTAACTATTTATTTATTGCCTCAAAACTTCTTGGCTCAGATAATCTGAAGCCNAAGTTTGCTACTCATAATGCTCATTCTGTAGCCTCGATTTACTTTATGGCCGAAGAGAAAGAATATGAATTCCAAAGACTTTTTGGAATGGGAGAGCTACTTTATAAGTCTGCAGATAAGGTTCTAGGAGGAATACCTTCCGCCGGAATATATGCACCCATTGGTCCATATAAAGATCTGCTCCCATATTTAGTAAGAAGACTGCTTGAAAATGGTGCTAACAGCTCATTTGTGAATAACTTACTTAATCCAGAAGTGAGTCCAGATGATCTAGCAGAAGATCCAGTTAAATCTGTAAAAAAAGCTATTGATAAACTTCAACATGAAAAAATCGTAAACCCATCAGATATCTTCTCTCCAAGAGTTAATTCATCTGGATATGACTTAAGCGAACCTAAGAATCTACTCGACTTAAAATCTAACCTTTTGGAATTTGATAATTTAAAAGTTGAGGCAAAAAACTTTTGTAGCGAAGTTAATGAATCTAAAAATGAGAAACGATACTCAATAGCCAATGGAAATGAGATTGGGGATTGTTCTTTTGCAGATATAGCAAATGAATTAAATTTCCAACAATGCACTGAATGGAAAGATACCCCTGTTAGCGAGAGAGCAGATGTCTTTTATAGAATTGCTGATAATTTAGAGAAAGATTCTACAAAATTCTTATATTACTTAATTCATGAAGCCGGGAAAACCTACAAAGATTCCTATGATGAAATTAGGGAGGCAGTCGATTTTCTTAGATATTATGCAGACAATGCTAAAAGTCTTTTAAGCGAACCCAACAACCTCAATGGTCCAACAGGTGAATCTAATCAGCTTTTCTACCAGTCAAAAGGTACTTTTGTGTGCATCAGCCCATGGAATTTCCCGCTTGCCATTTTTGCAGGCCAAATAGCCGCGGCTCTTGTAACAGGGAATTCAGTTATATCAAAGCCGTCTGAGCATACTCCAATCATTGCGACCATGATGATTGAGCTTTTTTATAAAAATGGTGTACCAAAATCTGCATTAAAATTAATTCAGGGAGATGGCTCAATAGGTTCAAAACTAATTTCATTTGATCACATTTCTGGAGTTGCCTTTACGGGATCCTCAGCAACTGCAAAGAAAATTAATCTCCAGTTGGCTAAAAAAGATGGTCCTATCTCTTCTTTGATTGCTGAAACTGGTGGCCTTAATGCAATGTTTATAGATTCCAGCTCTCTTCATGAGCAGGTTGTCGATGACATAATGCGATCTTCCTTTAATAGTGCTGGGCAAAGATGTTCTGCTTTGAGATTAGCAATTATTCATGAGAGTATTTTTGATGATCTGGTAGAGATGATTAAAGATGCAATGGCTGAACTCACTGTTGGTAATCCCGAAGACTTCCACTGTGATGTGGGTCCAATTATCGATGAAAGATCAAGAAATATGCTTCTTGAATATATTTCAGAATGTTCAAACAATGGATATCAAGTTTTTAGTCATAATCAAGCTCCTGATGGTAATTTTGTTTCGCCAACCTTAATTGAATTAAATTCGATTGATGATATAAATGAAGAAAAGTTTGGACCGATACTTCATGTCATCAAATACAAAACCGATGAGCTTGATCAAATTCTAAATGCTCTTAAGAATAAACAATATGGTCTAACCATGGGTGTCCATTCAAGAATTGAATCAAAGGCAGATGACATCATAAATAAATCTATTGCTGGAAATACTTATATTAATAGAGATATCGTGGGTGCTGTTGTCGGCTCTCAACCATTTGGAGGAACTGGTTTATCAGGGACTGGATTTAAGGCTGGTGGCCCAAACTACTTACTCCAATTTGTTGATGAGAGATCGATAACTAAAAATACAGTTGCTTTTGGTGGCAATGCCGAAATACTCAATTTAGATGACTGATGATTGAATACAAAAGAATATCATTTAAGTATGTTGTGTTGGCATTTCTAATTGCAGCCTTTTTAATTATTCTTCTAAGCGTCGATCGCAAGAATAATGAAGCTCCACCAATTGAAGATGTATTTATTGAAGAGCTTTTTAAACCTGAACTTGAAAGAGTGGAAACATCNGCGATCCACGAAGTGAAAGATGGAGAAAATTTATCAATTATTTTTGAAGACTATAGAGTGCCTTTAAATACTGTTTATAAAATTTTTAAGCTTGATAGAAGTAATGAGCTAAGAAATATTAGGCCTGGTGATGAAATTAAGTTTTCTTTCCTTAATGATGAGATAAATAGAATTGAAATCAAAAAAGATATCTTGAATAGCATAAGGGTTGATATAGGAGAAGATATTTCAATTGAAAAGATTGTAAAAGAAGTTGAAAAACTTAAATCAATTAGCATGGGAGAGATTCAAAGCTCTTTTTATGAGTCTGGTCTAAAAGCAAATATGCCGGACAGTATTATTATGGACTTNGCTTTTATTTTTGGCTGGGATATTGATTTCATATTTGATGTTCGAAATGGAGATACTTTTTCAGTTATTTATGAAACTGACTATTCGGAAGGAGAAAAGATTTCTAGCGGCGACATAATTTTCGCTGAATTCATTAATAATGGTCAGAGATATACTGCCCAAAGATATTTTGATGATGAGCTTGGAAAGCAATATTTTGATGAAAATGGTAAGAATGTAAAAAAAGCTTTTTTAAGAGCACCATTAGATTTTGCCTATATTAGCTCTCACTTCAATCCAAACAGGATGCATCCAATACTCCATAAAATTAAGGCACATAACGGAGTAGATTATGCAGCTAGAAGAAATACTCCAATTAAGGCCTCAGGCGAGGGTGTTATTTCTTTTGCTGGATGGAAAAGTGGTTATGGAAGGACTTTAGAGATCCGTCATGGCGGAAATATATCAACTCTTTATGCTCACTTGGAAAAGTTTGAGTCAAAAATAAAAGTCGGCACCAAAGTCTCTCAGGGTCAAATCATTGCTTTTGTGGGTGATTCTGGATTGGCAACTGCACCGCATCTACATTATGAATTTAGAATTGGTGATAAAAGGACTGATCCAGTTAAAGTAGAACTACCATCAGCTAAGCCAATTGATCAGTCTAAGCTAGAGGGTTTCAAAGCTATTGTCCAAGAAAGTAAAGAGGCATTAAAAGTTTTTGACTTAGAAAGTAATGAAGTAGCTTATGAGTAAATATTTTATTGGTTTAATGACCGGAACAAGCGCTGATTCAATTGATGGGTGTGTGGTGGATTTCAGTAATGGATTTGAACTTATACACTCAAAATCAAACAATCTTGAAAAAAACTACAAGTCAAAATATGAGGAAGCTATTAAAAAAGGCTTTAAGAACAAAGAAGATGACGAAATTGTGCTTGAACTTGAGGAGAGCTTAAATAAGAGCTCTGTGAAGCTAATTAAAAACTTGTTAGATGAAATTGATACATCTTTAATATCTGCAATAGGTTTTCCTGGACAAACTATGTTTCATGACACTGAGCGAAGCTATCAAATCGGATGCGCTCAATTTCTAGCTGATGAAGTTGGAATTAAAGTAATTCATGATTTTAGAAACTATGACATGCAAAAAGGAGGTTTGGGTGCGCCGCTCGTTCCAGAATTCCATAAATATCTTTTTGCTGAATCAAACAAAAGAAAAGTTATTTTCAATATTGGAGGAATATCTAATGGTACTTACTTGGATGGAGAAGATATTAAAGTAGCTTCAGATGTCGGACCTGGTAACTGTTTAATAGATTTAGTCGCAATGCGTGACTTTGGGATGCCATATGATGAAGATGGAAAGATTGCAGCTACAGGACAAATAGATCAAAGGCTTTTAAATAGCTTGCTCGATAAAATCCGCACTAAAAGCTATCCCAGAGCAGATGATAAATCTTTTTACTATAATCTTGATGAACTTGAATCAAATAAGCCTGAAAATCTATTGGCAACTCTAAGCGAGCTAACCGCTTTGTGTATATCTGATTTTTGCCGTTCTTGTGATACGCCTTTGGAGATATTGCTGCATGGTGGTGGTACCAAAAATAAATTCCTCATGGAAAGACTAGAGAAAAATATTGAGTCATCTTTAAAATTTACAGACCGTTTAATCCCTTCAAAATTTGTAGAATCTGCAGCTTTTGCTTATTTAGCTTATTTAAAAAGAGGTATCTTGGTTGAGCCTAGACGGTAAAAGATTCACCACATCCGCATGTGGTCTTGGCGTTAGGGTTTTTAATAATAAATTTAGCGCCTGAGAGATCTTCAACATAGTCCAGCTCAGAGCCATACAAATATGGATATGAAAGAGAATCTAATAAAACTCTGAAATGGCCAAAATCAATTACATCATCATCGAAAGCTTCTTCTGAATCAAACTTAAAACCATATTGGAAGCCGGAGCAACCTCCTCCCGTGACATAAACGCGGAAAGCATTTGATTCATATTCAGGAAGCAGATTCTGAATCCTTTTCTGCGCACTTTCTGTGACGTTGATAGATGTATTTTGTTCCATAGCGTTATCTTAATAAATTAATAGTATTAGTTTCAATAAAAACAATATCACTTAATGAAATATATCTTTTGCAAAATTATCCACTTTTGACCAATCTGTAAATTCAAATGATTCATTAATATCTGTTGGTCCATTTGTAATCCACATAATAAATCTAATCATATGTTTATCAAAAAACTTATACTTTGGATAATCAATCTTNCCCGCAAAAACGCCCAATTTTTTGGGCTGCCAAGCTGATTGCTTCATAAATTTAATTAAATATGGATTTGTTTCTGGATCACATTTTTCTGGTTTTCTTGCTACTGCATTAACACTAAAAAAAGCATTCTCTTTTGAATCTAAAATACTTTTATATTTCTTAGAAAAACTAAAAAGTTTTTTATTATGCTTTCCATAACGGATGCTTGCACCAACTAAGACTTTATCAGCACTCTTTATCTCAAGCTCTGAACAATCTTCTAGGCTGGTAATTGTGACTGATGCATTAATAGATAAGACTTCTGCAATTCGATTACATATCGAAACAGTGTGGCCATCAGTTGTTGAAAAAAGAATTAATATTTTATCCATTTCTATTCTGTTATATTTTATATCGTGATTGATGCTAAAGATAAATTAAAGGGTATTTATGCAATAACTCCTCCAAAGTTCGATGAAACAAAACTNTTGAATGATATCAATATATGTCTTGGTTGTGGGATAAAGATATTCCAAATCCGCTATAAAGAGGAAATAACGAGAGAGCTGAAAGATTTTTTCTCAGTTCTTATCAAACAAATTAAAAAGAAAGAAGGAATTACTATCATAAACGATTATCCTCACCTTGCTCATGACTTAGATGCTGATGGCGTCCATTTAGGTAAAGCCGATTTGTCAGTTCAGGCTGTTAGGAATAAATACAAAAATCTCATAATTGGTAAGACCTGTAAATCATCTATTGAAGAAGCAAAGAAAGCTATAAATGAAGGTGCTAATTATGTCTCATTTGGTGCCTTCTCTCAGTCTTCAACAAAGAAGGAAGCAATTCCAATTGAAAAAAGTGACTTAGACCTAATAAATAAGTTTAATGTTCCTAATAAAGCAATTATTGGTGGAATAAGTAATGAAAACTTTCACGAGGTTGCGGAGCTAAATTTTGATATGATTGCTTTAAGTAATGCTATTTTTAACTCACAAGATATTGCTAAATCAGCAAGCTTTTTTGTAAACAACTTTAATTTTGAGTAAAACGAATAAATCTAAGTCTCTTTTTAATAAAGCAAAATCGGTAATGCCTGGGGGTGTAAATTCACCTGTAAGAGCATTTGGGAATGTTAATAGTACTCCTATTTTTATTGAGAGCGCCTCTGGGGCATATCTTCATGATGTTGATGGAAATGATTATGTAGACTTTATTGGATCTTGGGGTCCAATGATTTTAGGTCACAGTAATCCAAAAATAATAAAAGCAATCAAGGATCAGGCTGACTTAGGAACAAGTTATGGGGCTCCAACAGAAGCAGAAACATCTATAGGCGAGTTAATTAGAACGGTAATGCCCTCAATCGAAAAAATTAGAATGGTAAATTCTGGAACAGAAGCAACAATGAGCTGCATAAGGTTGGCTAGAGGATATACAGGTCGCAACAAAATTATTAAATTTACTGGCTGTTATCATGGTCATGTAGATTCTCTTCTTATAAAAGCGGGTTCAGGAGTATCGACTTTTGGGCTACCCGACTCTCCAGGTATACCTGAAGAACTTGCAAGACATACCATAAGTGTCCCCTACAATGACATAAATGCTTTTTTAGAAGTCTTTGAGTCAATTAAAAGTGAGCTTGCGGCAGTCATAATTGAACCAATTGCTGGNAATATGGGNTTTATTCCNGGAGATAAAGATTTTTTAGAAACTCTNAGNANCAAAACANATGAAAGCGGTTCGGTATTAATCTTTGATGAGGTAATGACAGGCTTTCGAGTATCTTTAGGAGGAGCTCAAGAATTATANGGAATCACGCCAGACCTAACTGCTTTAGGAAAAGTTATAGGTGGAGGCCTTCCTGTAGGAGCATTTGGTGGCAAGGCTGAAATAATGAACTTTCTNGCACCAGAAGGACCCGTTTATCAGGCAGGTACTCTTTCAGGCAATCCTCTAGCAGTTGCTGCTGGAAAATGTCTTATTAATGAGCTTATAAAAACAAATCCTTATGATGAGCTTGAGGCAAATGCCAACTATCTATTAACAAATATTAAAAATGAGATGNTTAAAAAAGAAATNCCCTTCTCTTTTAATCAAATTGGTGGAATGTTTGGNTTCTTCTTCACAGATGAATTNCCAAATAACTTTGATGATGTAAGCGCGNCGAGCGATAAGTATTTTGAAAGTTTTTTTAAAGACTGTCTAAATCAAGGTATATACTTTGCTCCATCAAAATATGAAGCTGGATTTATCTCAACAAAGCATACTAAAAAGATTCTTGATGAGGTAATAAATAAGGTAAAGGTGATATATGGCNCATGATATAGCGGCAATAGGTAATGCATTGGTTGATACTCAGTTTAAGNTTGAGCAAGATTTTCTTNACGAAATTGGNATGAAGCCAGATGAGATGGTTATTCAATCAAGAGANGAGCAAAATGCTATATTGGATAAGCTTTTGCTATTANATCTTGAGTCAGTTGTTGACTGTGGTGGCTCTGCTACCAATTCATTAGTTGCTGCATCTTATTTCGGCTCTTCCTGTCATCATGTTTGTAAATTGAATGATGATGAAGATGGTAATAAATACCTAAAAAGTCTATCAGAGGCTGGAATTGATCACATTGGTATTAGCTCGAATGATCAAAATACTCCAACAGGAAAATGTCTTGTTCTTGTTACCCCTGATGCAGCAAGAACTATGTGCAGCACCCTTGGAATTAGTGAGCATTTAAGTGAGAAAGATATAAATTTTGAGTATCTTCAAAAATCTAAAATCTTCTACATAGAAGGCTATATGGTAACNAGCGATTCTAACTTTAACTCTGTTACAAAATCTCTTGATTCTTTAGTGGGTTTTGGAACTAAAAAAGCATTATCTCTATCAAATGATGGCATTGTTCATGGTTTTCGAGAGAAGTTTGAAAAAATACTTTCATATGGAATCGACTTNGTTTTNGGNAATCATGACGAGGCATTGGCTCTTACCGAAACCGATAACATAGATGACGCAATAGAAGTTTTAAAAGAAAAAGATTTCACTACCATAATTACTGATGGGCCTAATGGCAGTTTTATTATTACTGATGGGGATGTTATTAAAAGTAATGGGTTTGAGGTTGAGGCAATTGATACAAACGGAGCTGGCGACATGTTCGCAGGTGCATTTATGCATGCAATGCTGAGCGGTAAAGAGCTTCATGAATGCGGCGCATTTGCTAACTTAGCAGCTTCAAAAATAGTACAAACATTTGGCCCACGTCTTAAAAAAGAGGAATACCAAGATCTCTTAGAAAATTTATAAACTTGATAATTAAGAATNTCTTTAAAAAAACCANCAGTAATAGATCGCCTGTNAGCTCTAAGGATTGGAAAAGCATAAGTCCTTTTGCTGTAGAGATTATCAATAAGCTTCAAGATCATAACTATGAAGCTTACCTTGTTGGTGGTTGTGTCAGAGATTTGTTGGCCAATATTAAACCGAAGGATTTTGATATCGCAACTAATGCTGAGCCAAAAGAGATTAGGAAAATTTTTAAAGCTTCAAGAATTATTGGGAAAAGATTTCAGNTAGTTCATATATATAAAGGAAAGCANATAATAGAAGTNGCAACNTTNAGAGCTGGTCTCGATAAAAATAGTACAACTATAGAAAATGATCTCATCAAGGATGATGCTGGNAAAATAATNAGAGACAANATCTGGGGTAATATNGAGGATGATTGCAATAGAAGAGATTTCACAATAAATGCTATTTACTTTTGTCCAATAAGTAATACTTTTAAAGACTTCCATGATGGCGCTCAACACGTTAAAGAAAAGAAAATAATTTCTATAGGGGATCCTTTATATAGATTTGAAGAAGATCCGGTGAGAAGCCTAAGGGCTATAAGGTTCGCAACTAAACTTAATTTCAAGATAGATAGCAAAGTAAAAGAAGCCATTTATGAAAAAGGAGACCTTTTAGGCAACATCTCTAATGCAAGATTGTTTGATGAGTTCTGTAAAATCTTTTTGAATGGGCATGGATATGAAAATTATAAAAAACTTCAATCTTTTGGTATTGCAAAATATCTGCTTAACTTAGAAAAAAAGTATTCTGGAAACAAGGTCTACGATGAATCGTTCAAAAACACTGACAAAAGGTATAGAGATGGTAAATCTATTACTCCAGGNTTCCTTCTTGCAGCAATCTTATGGCCAAGGTTAATTGAAAGATGCTCTTTTGATAACGGTATNAATGTTAGAAAATTTTTTAGATCTATGGACTCTATTATCGCTGAACAGCAAAGAATTACNGCCATCCCAAGAAAATTCTCTAGCTACATAAAAGANATCTGGTATTTGCAATTAAAATTAAATGATAGATTAAAAAATAATCCTNATAAGATAATNAAGCATCCAAGATTTAGAGCTGGATATGATTTCCTCTTAATCAGAGAGAAAGCCTCAAAAGATAAATCAGATCTCGGGANATGGTGGACAAGCTTTCAGCATGCAGATGCTAAATCNAAGGAAAAAATGATAGGAAAAGTAAGAAAAACTNTAGAAAGTGATGGNAATTTCAACCCAAGAAAGGGTGAAGGAAAAGAATTTGGATTTTCTGAAGAATTAAGATAATCTAATTTTTATATATTTTATGAAATTAGCATNCAAAGAAGACCCTTTACCAAAATATATTGCTGTTGAAGGGCCAATTGGGGTTGGAAAAACTACCCTNGCAAATAAGCTTGCAAAATCTTTTAACTATGACATTTTGCTTGAAATGCCNGCTGAAAANCCCTTTTTAGAAGCATCTTATAAAAATCCAACTCAGTCTGCGCTCGCTGCTCAATTATTCTTCTTATTTCAAAGAGTTCAGCAGATGGAAGAGTTGAAACAGAGAAGCTTGTTTGAACCAGTTAGGGTTGCTGATTTTATATTNGAGAAAGATAGGTTATTTGCNGANGTNGTCTTATCGGNAGAGGAAATGAAGCTTTATGACAAAGTTTACGAACACTTAACNCTTGACTCACCNACACCAGATCTNGTCATTTATCTTCAAGCACCTGTTGAAGTATTGATGGGAAGAATTGATAAAAGAGGTAATGAATACGAGCAATATCTTACTAATGAATACTTAACAAAAATCAATGAAGCTTATTCNCGATTCTTTTTAGACTATGAAAAGGCGCCAGTTNTGATAGTTAATGCTGCTGACATAAACTTCGAAGAAAATGANGAAGATTATGAGATGTTGGTTACAAAAATTATGTCNAATCCAAAAGGAAAGACTTTTATAAATCCCCAACCATCTATTCTTTAAGATGACACAAGAAATTTATAATCCTGATCCCGGATTTTCAAATCCGCATATAAAAGATTTCGATGAATATTTAAGTCTATATAAAGAGTCAATTGAGAATCCTGANAAATTCTTTGGNGANCTGGCAAAAGAAAATATTTCATGGATTGAGGATTTTAAAGAGGTACATAACTCTGANTTCCAGGAAACTAAATGGTTTGTTGGAGGAAAAACAAACATAACGCTCAACTGTATTGATAGACACCTTGAAAAAAATGGCGATAAGGTTGCCTTAATTTGGGAAGGTGATGAGCCAGGAAACTCTAAAGAGATAACTTTCAAAGAGTTGCACTCTGAGGTTTGCAGGTTTGCAAATATCCTTAAAACACTTCAAATTAAAAAAGGCTCCAGAGTTTGTATTTATATGCCGATGATTCCTGAAGCTGCATTTGCAATGTTTGCATGTGCAAGAATTGGTGCGATCCACTCAGTTGTTTTCGGTGGATTTTCTCCAGAATCTTTAAAGGATAGGATTTTGGATGCTGATTGCAGAATTGTAATTACTGCTGATGAGGGTGTNCGAGGNGGTAAAAANGTNCCTTTAAAAGATAATGTTGATNAAGCCCTANNAAATTGTCCTGANGTTAAGAATGTNNTCGTTGTTAANNGAACCGGCGGAANAATTAATTGGTTTNAAGATAGAGATCTTTGGTTTCANGANCTAAAAGATAANGTTGATGATNTTTGNGANCCTGAGCCNATGGATTCTGAAGATCCACTCTTTATTCTTTACACATCTGGATCAACNGGAAAACCNAAAGGTGTTTTACACACAACGGCTGGGTATCTTTTNGGAGCNCATATCTCTTTTAAATATTTATTTGGATTCAANGANNATGATAAATATTGGTGTACAGCAGATGTTGGCTGGATAACTGGACATACTTATATTCTTTATGGTCCCCTATCAAATGGGGCTACTTCACTTATGTTTGAAGGTGTGCCTACATATCCAACTGCATCTAGATGTTGGGAAATATGCGATGAGCATGAAATAAATATTTTTTATACTGCCCCNACTGCNATAAGAGCTTTAATGTCNCTAGGAGATNAATTTGTTGGAANTACCTCGAGAAAATCGATTAAAGTTNTNGGTACNGTCGGTGAACCAATAAATCCTGANGCATGGGANTGGTATTACTCAGTTGTAGGNAANAAATCTTGTGAAGTTATTGATACATGGTGGCAAACAGAAACTGGTTCAGTNCTTATCTCNCCGATTGCNGGCATTACGCCAACAAAACCAGGCTCTGCAACATTACCATTTTTTGGTGTAANNCCTGAGCTGTATGATGAAAATGGTANTAAGCAGTCAGGAGAAGCATCGGGNAATCTNGTNATTGAGTCTTCATGGCCNAGTCAAATTAGAAGTGTTTATAACGANCANCANAGAATGATTGATACTTATTTTTCAACCTATAGCAATATTTACTTTACAGGTGACGGTGCAAAAAGGGATGAAGATGGTTACTTTTGGATTACTGGAAGAGTTGATGACGTTCTTAATGTTTCTGGGCATAGGCTTGGAACAGCTGAGATTGAAAGTGCACTTGTTCTGCATCCAATTGTAGCTGAAGCTGCTGTGGTGGGCTTTGAACATCCAATTAAAGGACAAGGCATATATGCTTTTGTTACTTTAATGGTAGGTGAAGAATTTTCAGATGAATTATCAACGGAATTAAGAGGCTTTGTTGGCAAAGAAATTGGTCCAATTGCAAAACCTGACTTAATTCAAAATGCTCCCGGTCTGCCAAAAACTAGATCAGGGAAGATAATGAGAAGAATATTACGTAAAGTTGCTGAAGGTGATTTTGAAAACTTAGGAGATACGACAACTCTTGCTGAGCCTGCGGTAGTTTCTGATCTTATTAATAATAAAAAAAGTTTATGAATAAATTAACTATTATTTTTTCTTTATCGATAATCTTTTTTTCTTCTTGTTCTTCTACTCCAAATAATGATCCGCTAACAGATATTGTTGGTGAAAACAAAATTGGTTATGTGCAAACATCTTGCATGCAGAATCCAGACAACGGACCAAGAATGGTTTCAAGGCAGAAAAAGCATGAATACCTCGACAAAGACGATTACTTTGATTGTGTCGATAGAACAAGTGCTTCTATTGAAACTCCAAATGATAAAGAAAGATTAAATAGAGAAAATCAGCTCAAATTAGTGCCTAAAAAAGGAGAGGAAATTAAGCTTGAAGAGGAAGANGAGCTGAAAATTAAGTGTGAACCTAATATTGGAGGAGATTCAGAGAAATATTACAAGTGCACTTAGTCTGTTAAAGCTCTATATTTTCTTTTTTCAAGAACAACTCTTTTGTCTTCAATAAGCTTTATTAAATGTGCTTCAAGACTCCATTTTGCAATGGGAAGCAGTTTTGGATTTACGTCGTTATAAACTGAAATTAATAAACGATTAATTCCAACAGCTCCAAGCTCAGAAAGCTTCTTATAAACTTTTTCTTCTCTATCTAGCCTGTGTTGAATAGTCCACTCAATAATCTCATAAGGATTATCAATGTAATTACCATGGCCAGGTGCAATTGAATCAAAAGAAAAATCATTAAGCTTTTTAAGCGAAGAAATGTACTCATTCATATTGCCATCTTTTGGAGCAATAACAACTGTAGATCCATCCATTATATGATCGCCACTCAATAAGCATTTAATTTCATCAATTAAAAAACAATAATGATTAGATGCATGACCAGGTGTATGGATTGGCTTAATCGTATATTCTTCAGTTT
>FUFK010042727.1_pt1 | contig 18337 bp, 15 predicted proteins | sample 1021851 | NCBI WGS metagenome assembly FUFK01 (sample SAMEA51879418, study PRJEB19060) | metagenome
GACCGCTCGGGACGGGTGCTGGTTCACGCTCGGGACGAGGCGCATCGTTTCGTCAACACCTTTCATCGCAAACGACGAAGTCGTAGCCGACTCGCTGACCCGCTTGAGGGCGTGGAAGGCTTGGGTGCGAAGAAACTCCAAACGCTGCTTGCGCCACTTCGGTGGACGCAAAGGAATTGAGCACGCCACGGCTTCTGAACTTGAGACCGTGCCCGGCATCGGACCTGCGCTGGCACAGCGGATTTACGAGGCGCTTCGTTAACGGGATAACTCGTCGATGTTGGCCATGTCCTCGATGGTCTCGCCGTGTCGGAGTGCAGGGCTCGAGAAGCCGGCCAAGTCAGCAAATTCGTGGTCGCCGATTTGTGCTTTGGTGACCGCCGCCTGACGGTTCGCCAAGGCGCCCTTCTTACGCTTCTTCTTTGCTCGTCGTCGCCGAATAAACATCACCAGCAAGACCAGCACGATGGTGGGGTAAACCCAGAACTGGATGAGGAAATAGATCCATCCAACCTGAATGCGGAATGTCAAGTCGTCAGAAAACTCACCGGGAGGCACGACGTAGGTGATCGTTTGGCGCCCATCGTCCTCGGTGATGATGATGTTTCCAGCCGAAGAACTGACGTCCACGAGTTGAATGCCTCGGGGCAACGTGAACGTGATGGGGCCTGTGTAGGAAGCTCCGTCGATGGGCGATTCCATAACGCCAACGTCTGGATTACCCGTATCAAATTCAGTTGGGAACTCGGTATTTCCACCAATTGACACGGGAACGGTTTCTTGATCGGTTGGTGGATAGGTGAGCCCGTCTGCTCCGACAAGTGAGGAACGCAATCCCTTGGCCAGCACGTCTGCAGCCATTTGAACCGGTCGGTGGAAGATGGATTGGATGCTGCTGGTGACGATGCTGATTTTGAGGTCTTCCGGTGCAGTTTCGGTCAATTCGCCCCAGCCGGTGCCTGAACCGATGGTGAACTCCACCTCGGGAATGGTCAACGAAAGCGTGATGGGTTCCTCGTCGCTGACAATCTCGTCGGGTGCTTCAATGCCTGAGATGGCCGTGCGGATTTCAAAAGCCGAGAGGTCGAGTTCGCCGAAGGGGTTGTCTTCGGCTTCTGCAAGGAGGGTCCCGCCACCGTGGATGGCGTCCGTAACCACCTCGCCTAGGCGTTGAGCGAGGTCCTTCATGCCCTGCCGAGTTGCTTGCAATTCAAGGTCGTCACAATCGCTGAAATAATCTCCAGCATCTGCGGGTTCACACCAAGGAAGTTCCACGCTCGTACCGAGTGGGCTCTCCATTCGGCTCGAGAGGTCGATGATGAGGCGAAGTAAATCTGAGGGAAAGGCCTCCATTTGACCGCATGCTTGGATGTCCTCACCGTTATGGCATTTCTCGCCGTCTACGAAACCAATACGGTAAATGTTCAAGTTTGCTTCAAGCGCCATGGTGATGCTGAACGAAGCACTCCACTCGTTGAAGTTCACCGAAGACAGGTCAAACGCCACGTCGGATTCAATGCAGGTGCTTTGGTTGGCAAGGCACACGACAATGCCGTCTTCGTTGGTGATTTCATGCTCCCAGTCGTAGGGGTCAAGTCCGGTCAGAGAAAGGTTGAGCGAACCGGATTCGTCCACCGTTTTGGTCAAGACGATTGTGGAGGTTCCGTCGACGGTGGTCACCCAATTTGGCAGGATGATTTCCACGGTCAAATCCGCAGGCGGTAAGCCGCTCAAATCGATGGTGTTGAGGAAGGATTCACCAATGAGGGCTTCTATAGAAAATCCAGCGTTCATGAGACGCTCGAGGTCACTGCTTTGGACGTTCTCGAGGAAGTCCACCACCGAGGAGTTCTCATCGTCCATTTGAGCGATGATGATGTCAATGAACCGCATCGAGAAGGGTTGACTGGTCGTTTGCAAGTAAATGGGGTAATTCCCGTTCATGGCATTGACCCCTTCAAGGCAATAATGCAGCACCTGTCCTGCTGCAATCGGTTCGCTGCATCCGGTTGAATGGCTGTAATTCAAGCCCCCTTCACTGTCAAAAATACCTGTGCCGTCGGCGACCGAGACCCACTGCAGGTCGCTCATGGTGATATCGCCCACGCCGGCGATGGTGTTGCCCAAGCCTTCCACGATATCGCCAACGGGGAACTGGTCGGTGAATTGCGTCAGGTCCACGATGTCGTTGTGGTAGGCCAACCGGATGCCGTCGGAGGTGACGACCGGGATGGAAGCCGACGAGGACACTTCGAACATGTTGATGCCCCAATTGTTGAGGGTCTCGGTGTCAAGGTAGGACAGCCCCGCTGCGAAATCAATGGTTGCCGCATACTCATCTGTCAAGTCAATAACGAGGTTGAGGTCGATGGCTTTGCTGCCAGGTTCGATGTAAACCCTGGGTGTATCCGTTGAATTCCGATGGCCTAGCCGGAGGTCAACCGTCATGACTCGATCTTCACCGGTTTCGTCCGTCAAGTGGTCGATGGACCATTCCGCTGCCATGTAATTGGGTGGTCCTGCACGGGCGACGAGCGTACCGTTCGCGTCGGTGCCAAGCACCGTGGCGTACGACGAGGGGCTGATGACAAAGTCAGCTTTGTGTCCAGGTTTTGCGGTCAGGTCAAAACTGGTGTTCACTTCCGCACCCATCGTCAGGAGGCCGCGGTAGGTTCGCTCCAAGTCAAGGTTTTCAGATCCGACGAGGTTGAAATTACTGGCAACCAAGTCAACCGATGCCGTGGCTTGGAAACAAAGGGGTGGCTCAAACACGTTGTTTTCTGCGGCACCCTCGGCTTGGGAATCCCCGATAGGGTCCGAGGAACAGGTGGTGGTTTGGCCGCTATTGGTGAAACTGTTGACGTAGGCGGTGGAGAGGCTGGTCACCGTACCAAAGCCAGATTCGAGCGCATCTTCAATGGCTTGATGGACTTCAGTTTGCAGCTTTTGTCCGACGGTGGTGCTTCCGTCAGAGGTGTCAAAATAGTGGCGGATGAGGTCGGCAGGGGCACCGTCGTTGGCATCCAAACCATCTGCGGATTCCAAAGTATCTCCCACTGTTGTGCCAGAGCCAAAGCCCAAAGAATCCCGGTCAAACTCGCGAATAGCCCATTTCAACTCCAATTCGATGGAGGAGGTAGAAATCATGTCAAACTCGTAGATGCCTTCGACCCAATCTTGCTGGTGAGGCGTCATGTCGTCAGCGTGGTCGTAGGCGTCACACCCCGTCCCATCACCGACGCACGCGCTCATCCCGGTGGCGCTAACGATCGGGACGAGAAGTTGGAGGGTGAACATCGAGACCAACATGAGTGAAAGCCCGTGCTTGGATGCACGCTTTGGCGAACGCGAGGAGGTCATGGTTCACGCCTAAGGTCGGGAACTTGAAAGCAGTTACCCTCATGCCCTCGCCATGGAGACCGTGGAGTTGACGATGTTTCTCATCGTAAATTCCGAACACGGCGAGCGAGTCCACGGGCTGCTCAAGCAGGAAGGTTGGCTGGATGCTGAAATTGAGCCACGCCATGAAGATACGGGCAATATTGGCTTCCCGCTGACAGCATCTGCACCCACAGAAGACCTCGCTGATTGGCTGAAGACGGCGGCGGCCATCACTGGGCTTGTTGAAGCGCACCGAGGGCAAAAACGGCCTTCGGTTGACCCGCATCGCCGTCTTCGCAAAGCCGTTCAGACTTGGCTGGACACCAACGGCCTTGCCTTGGAGGCCACAGCCCTCCTCCCAACAAAATGGGAAAAACTCGGGAAATTGGCACTTCTACCCCGCCATGTCTCCACGACCAAAGAATGGGCCGTCGTCCGTGACCATATCGATGCTGAAACATTATGGAAGGCGATGGCGGACGCATTGAGCATTGGCTCCCTGGGCATACAGGCTCCCATCGCTGACGACACCTATCGCTCGGCCCAAGTTGAGATGTTATTGGGTGAATCAGAGGTCGCCTTCACCGACCACGGCATGACCTACACCTTTGACGCGGCGAAGGTCATGTTCTCCTCCGGCAACATAACCGAAAGGAGGCGAATCGGCAACCTTGACATGCGCGGCGAAGTGGTCGTGGACGCTTATGCCGGAGTGGGCTACTACACCTTCCCGATGTTGGTTCACGCCGGTGCGGCCCATGTTCATGCGTGCGAGATCAACCCCGCCTCCTTGGCTGGCCTGCGAGCGGGTGGTCAAGCCAACGGCATCTCCGACAAAATGACCGTTCACGCAGGCGATAACGCCGTTTCACTCGCCGGTCTCAAAGGCGTGGCTGACCGTTGCCATTTGGGGCTCCTGCCCTCGAGTGAAGCCGTGTGGGAGGCTTGCCTGCTCGCCCTGAAACCCAGCGGAGGTGTGCTCCATATTCACATGAACGTGGAGGAAGAGCACATTGACGCTTGGGTAGAAGAAACGATTCAGCGGTTCACTGCGTTGAGCAAACACCACCAACGCGGTTACCGTTGTGAAGCGCTTCATGTGGAACGAGTCAAGTGGTTTGCACCACGGGTTCGCCACGTCGTGTTGGACCTCAGCCTTCGTCCTTAACCTCGGTTTCCGGCTCAACAAGTTCGCCGACCACAACCATCTCTGCTTCAAGCACCGCAGGTTCTCCTTCAGGTTGTGTCAACGGGTTCTTCCCTCGTTGGCTGTAAACTGCCATGGTAATCCCTACGCCAACCAGCACCACCAAAATCGGCAGGCCAACAACGAGGGCGATGTCCTGAAGCCAGCCTCCGTCGCCTTGGGCTTGGACGACTGGGTTGCGAATGGTGCCGTCCGGGTCAGCCACACCAATCATCACCATCGAGACGACTTGCGCCTCGTAAATGGGGCGCCCTGCGGACGAGGCGGGGTTCTGTATTTCTTCAGCGCCCGTTGGGTCGTCGGTGGTAGGCGTCAGGGCGATGCTGCGAATGTGACTCATACCGTGACGAACGATGCCGAAGGTGGCGTAGCCCTCATCGTCCCGATTTTCTGGGTCGAGGCCGTGGGCTTCGGTCTCGGCGATGTACCACTGCGAATCGGCTGAATTTGGGTCGGCGCTGCGAGCCATGCCGATGGCTCCGTCAACATGAGAGAGATTCGAATCGTGCTCGAGTGGAATCGTTTCGCCCGTACCGCCGCTACCGCACTCCGGACTGGTCAACGGGTAAGCACCGAGCGCCCGACACGTGGGGTCGCCCGATTGGGTGACAAAATCGTCGATNACCCGATGGAAGAAAATGCCGTCATAAAGCCCAGATTCTACATGAGCGATCATGTTGTCCGTGGTGATGGGCGCCCATTGTTCAAACAATTCTATGATGACGGTGCCCTCAACGCGGCTGGAGGTGTGGCCTTCACGGTACGAGACCTCCATTTGGATGACGGCGTTGCCGGTGTAGGAGTCCATCATCGGCGAGTCCTCGCTTTCCGGGCGGTCGGTCCATTCAGCCGGGTCAAGGCCGACGCTGCGCCATTCGGGTTGTTCATCCTCAGCAAGCACCGAAATGGAAGCCATCAGCGGCACCAAGAGAAGCAACATCAACACCGAAGCGGTCCGATGCTGGCGAGCCATGCACCGGGATGGACCCCACCCCCATGAAAACACCGGCGACAGGGGCTGACTGACCTCAACACCAAAAAGGAGGACGAAAGAGTGCGGTGCATGGACGAACAATCGACCTTTATGCCTGACCTGACGATTGGCTATGGACTCTTCTTGGTGGTATGGGGCATCGCTGTCTCAATCCTCTCAGCCTCCGATTCAATCACCTCCTACTTTCCGAGCATCCTCGGCGCCCCCCTCGCCGTGTCCGGTTGGCTGGCCAAGTCCAACCCCGAGAAGCGAAAATTGTGGATGCACATCGCCGTCACCTTGGGCCTGTTTTGCGCACTTGGAGGTACACGATTCTTCATGGTCATGGGCGACGGTCTTGACTACGCCAGCGGCTCCATGCTCATGCTCTTCCTGAGCGGTTCGGCCTACACGGGCTTGTGCGTTCGCTCCTTTATCCAAGCCCGAAAGGCAAGTGAGTAAAGCGTCATCCTCTTGATGGTGAGAGGCTTCGTCGCATCATGGCCGAGGAAGAGCTCCCGTTGGAGGTCGAACTCAAGGCCACCGAAGGGACGGCGCAACGCCAATTGAACACCTCGGCAGCAGCGACCATTTCCGTTTCCATCATCTTCCTTCTCCTCGCCATGAACATGGGTCCTTCGGTCAGTCAAGCCGTGGAAGATGCTGCCGACTATTCCGAAGAATGGTGGAAGACACCGCTTCATCTGCGCCATACGATGGACTTGCCCATGGATACGATGCGTGCTCAACTTCCTGAAAACGGCACCTACGAAGCCTTGCCTTACGAAGAGCACTTTGTGGAGGTGGACTTGCCTGCAAGTGAACAGGACGCAGGTTTCCCCGGTGATGCGTTGATGCACGTGGCGCTCTGGCTACCCGATGTACCACAAGGCACGACGATTCCCGTCATCATGACCATCCACCCCTACTACGACTTCGGCGGCGAGGGCGTAGCGGGCGACGATTCCTCCCCCAACACGGTGCCCGATGGTGGCGTGGGCAAGTGGGTCTACGACACCTTTGTGCCCCACGGGTATGCGTTGGCGCAAGCCTCAACCTTCGGAACAGGTCAGTCGACCCACTGTCAAGACGTCAAGGGGCTTGGCGAACAAACGGGCATTCAAGCTGTTGTCGACTGGCTGGGTGAGCAAGAATGGTCCAACGGAAACGTCGGTTTGATGGGTAAATCCTACGCGGGCACCACCAACTGGGAAGCCGCCCAACAACCCTCGCCCTACCTCAAGACCATCGTGCCCATTTCAGGCTCAATCGGGGTGCAAGAAATGTTCTATAGAAACGGTTCCTCTGAATCCAGAGCCATGCTCTACGACGCGCTCTACGAAGGCGCCACCGCCGATGCGACCACCGACGATATGCGCATGTGTACCGACGATGTCATCGGCCCGCTCAACCCCCTAACGACTTGGGCTGGAGCTGAATTTGGTGGAGCGGAATGGAACGATTACTGGGATGAGCGCCGTCATCTTCCCGACGTGCTCGCCAATTACGAAGGCAGCGTCTACCTCGTTTGGGGCATGCAGGATTGGAACGTCGACCCGTACCATGCGTTCCCGACCTACCAACTCATGCGAGACGCCGGCATCAACGCCCGGGCCATCGCAGGTCAGTGGGCGCACAACTACCCCGACCAGCCCGACCGCCACAGCGAGATGGGCAGCGGCTACGGGGCCGAAGCCTACCCAAACATGAGTCGCATGGACTGGGCGGTGGAACTCTATGGCTGGTTTGATTACTACCTCAAGGACATCGGTGAAGAGCCCGAACCGATGGTGCAAATCCAAACGCATGACGGGAAGTGGCACGTCGAAGAGACATGGCCGCCCGAGGACATGGAATGGTGGCCTGTGGCCCTTGATGCCGTTGAGGGGAGCGGCGGCACGGTGAACACGAATAACCAACGAAGCTTCACGCTGCCCGCTTTGGAGGAGGACACCCATATCTCGGGCATGCCAACCCTCCATCTGTCCGTGAATACGCTGGCCTGCAACGGCGGTCAGGTGTTCGCCACCATGTACGCCGATGGGCTTCGTGTGGGCCACGCCACGATGGACGTGCGCTACCGGGACGGTGGCTACGAAGCCAAGACGGCCACGCCGTTCTCAGCCTACACCATGCTGATGGAATTCAACCCGATGGACGTTGACCTGAACGCCGGTGCGGTCATCGAAGTCGTGCTGACGGAAGCTGGAGAGGACTACCTGCCAAGCCCGTGTGCAGCGATTGGCATGAACGTGAACTTCGACGCATCATCGACCCTTAGCCTACCGCTGATCGACCGTCCCGTCGACGACGACCGCTGGTTCCTCGCACCACCGTGGTGGGAACAGCAAGCCATTCCTTCCTGAGGCCGTAGCATGCGGGTGCTGGCCTTTGAGGACCATTACGACATCGAAGCCATCTTGACGGCCGGTGGTGTGAACACCGACGACCTCGTGATTGAACAGCGATGGAATTCAACCAACGCCGTGGAGCGAATTCGAGCGTTCGCCCCCGATGTGCTTCTGCTCGACCATTACATGCCGCCCCAAAGCGGCTATCAGGTGCTGGAAGCCTTACTCGCTTCGGAGGTGCCACGGCCGACCACCATCGTGGCCATGTCGAGTGCGCCCTCAAAAAACGAGGCTATGGTCGCTCTGGGAGCCGACCGAGGTGTGGTGAAGTTTGACCTGGCCGGACTCGAACTTTGGTCCAAACGCACCTCTTCGTGAAGGGAAAACGGCCTAATGAGAGCACCGATAAGCAACACCCATGGCAGAGGTCGTGGCGCCCGAGGAACGGGACAAAACTCTCGTCTCCCTGCTGTGTGCGTTGACCGTCACCGTTCTCTCTGTGGCCTTCTTTTTCCTGGTTGGCATCAACGACATGATCGGTGAATCGGGTCGGTCGTTTCAAACCTCAGCACTCCCGATGGTACTGATCGGAGTGTTTCGCTACGCTTGTGCTTACCTTGCCTTCCACACCGTCGTGTTTTGGATGGTTCGCCACCCCGAACCCGGCCGAATGGTCGTCGTGCTTCACGAAACGAGCGAAGAGGTCATGATTCACACCCGAGGTTTTGAGCGAATTGGAACCTTCAGCAGCTGGACCTTGATGGTGTTCGGGCTTGCGTTTTTCGTCGCGGGCACCGCCACCTGGATGGCCGTGTTCAATCTTGATGTTCCCCCTGTGCTCAACACGCTGACGGTCGTGTTGATGCCCATCGCCTACGGTGCTGCGTTCATCACCGCCACCGTCGTTCGCTACGTCATCATCCCCGAGGAAATTTCGATGAAACGACCGTTTGGTAGGTACTTCAAAAACTACGAATTGGTCATGCACAACTACACGGCAATCTTCCTTGCTGTGGACCTGTTCTTGGTGCAAGCGCAACTCGAATGGCAATTCGGCATCTTCCCGATTTTCTTTGGCATCGTCTACGTCCTGTTTTCCTATGCCTACGCCCGAGCCCCGCGCGGGTACTACATCTACTCCTTCCTCGACCCGCGCATCAACATGGCTCCGGTGTACCTGCTGGGGCTTCTGTTGGCTTGCTGTCTGTTCTACTTCGGGTTGTGGGGCATGAGCATCCTCATGCAGTGGAATCCATGGCTGGGCGGCTTGGTCTTGGCCCTCTGGGTCAGCCGAATCGTGCTGTTCCGTCGTCAGGTGAAAGATAACCCGTATGCCTTTGAAGCCTCACCCTGAAGCCAGCATCGATAGTATTCGGTGCTGATGAGGGCCGGGATGACACGTCGCAATCAACTCAAGCTTGGACTTCTGGCCCGCTTGAGGCGTCCGTTTCACTCTTCTTCGTCCGAGCGCTGGTGGCGCTTGCGCATGCGAACGGCGACCAAGGCGATGACCTGAATCAGCAAGAAGAGCAAGGTCGCCATGCCAACGGTGCTGCGAGCCGAGATTTCAGAAGCGCTGTTGAGGTAGGCGCACTCCCATGCCCTCGCACCGCTGTAGACGACGCCGTGTCCCTGAACCGACTGGTAGGCAAGGTGGAAGATTTCGTAGCCGATGGTGAGGCTAAAGACGCCCAGGCTCAACATCACGAGGATGAGGCCGAATTGGAAGGGGTGGTTGAGATGCTCCGCTCGGGCATAATGGATGTAAAGGGGAATCAACGGGAGGAAGAGCGGATAGAACAGACGAAACGCCTCGTGAGGGAGCGGGTCGTTGCAGTAAGTTTGCGGGTTGGCCACGAAGAGCAAGAAGAGCATGATGATCGGTGTCAAAAAGAAGGTGTAAGACCAAACCACAGCTCGTGGAAGGCGATCTTTTCGTTCAAGGAGAACAAGAAGGCTCGGGCCGAACAGAAAACAGACAACACCGACGATACCGAAGAACAGCACATTATCGGCGAAAAGGTCGAAAACATCCCCGATGAATCTGGCGAACCCTCGGTTCATGTTTNGNNCNNAGANGNTGNNGNNTGATGAGGNTTTTCTCACTCCTCATCGTAGGGCTGCCACTCGGTTTGACCTTCTTCTCGGTACCACCAGTAGCCGTCCTCGTCTTCGAACCACTCAACACCGTCTTCGTCAATGGAATAATTGCCGTCGTACTCTTCTTCCTCTTCTTCAGGTTCGGGTTCTGGCTGCGCAGCAGGGTTGGCCATGCCGGTTTCTTCGGCGATGCGACGCTTGGCGTCGTCAACGTCTTCCTCAGCACCACCGAAGACACGGTTGGAGGTGCGAATCTCGGCTTCGTGGTCACCCTGTCGGATGGCGTTGTCCGATTCTTCATAGAATTCATCGGTCATGCGCTCGCGGAATTCTTCGAACTCTTCTCGGCCAAAACTGCCGGTGAATTCATCGCCCTTGGCCTTCATCAAATCGTCAAGATTGGCTCGCTTCTCACGCTTGAGTTCAGGGGCGTTGGGGACTTCACCGTCGTAAAAACTGTCCTCCTCGGAACCCAATTTGCCAAATACGCGACCTTCGGGGTCGGCTTCTTCAATGGCTTCGATGATGAGGTCGTGCTCTTCTTCGTCGATGCTTTCCTCTTCGTAAGCATCGCCCGCCTGGTCGACCATGGCCTCGAGTTGGTTGGCGAGTTCATCCTCGTCCTCATCGTACTGGTCGACGAGTTTGTCAATCTGCTTGAGCAGGCGTTCGTAAGGCGTTCCGGTGATGGCTCCGAGGAACCGACCAAACCCACTCTTCTTCTTCGCCATGATGGCCCACTGGAGCCACACTTCTTCAAAGATTGTCCTACGCGGGTCTTTTGACGGTCGGGCCTTTGGGGGATACCATGGTGGAGGCGTGGTTGGAGGACCTCATGACCTCCTACAACCGTGATTCACACGCACAACGCGCCGGCTACCTCGCTCAAGTTCACATGCCCGGTGAGGTGTTCCAATCCCTTGTTTGGTGGGCCTTGCAAGCCCTCCCCGATGAGATATTGGTCGGCATTGACATCGACGCTGAACGCCCCCATCGAGGCGAAGTTGAAGCCTACTTTGAGGGCGACGAGGTGCATTCAAGGCTCTTTCAAGGCCAAGGCTACGTCATCAAGGAAGCCCACATCGTCAACCGTGGAGACTCCTATTCTGTCCATCACCTGCCAGAGGACTGGACCGACGATATGTTTTCGGCTGACCGAGGCTCCCGTGCCGGTCGCTTCACGCATTGGCTCCACACGCACCCCAATGCACCGGCGATTCCCAGCGGCCCTGACGCTGATGCGGCCCAAGAAACACAGGGCATTGACATGATCCTCGGCCTTCGTTTCTCACCCGAAGGCCCACTGCCGTGGTTTGACGATGTGGAAGGGACACGCCGGACGCTGAAATCAAGCGAAGAAAAGAAACCACGCAAACGCTCCTTCTTCGCACGCCACGCCCTTCCCGTCCTCGGTCGAGCGCCCAGCGGTCACGCCATTCACGAAATCCAGCTCATCGGCTTCCACAAATCGGGCGTCGGTGTGAACATCGTCTTTGTCGACGGCGAAGGCTATCCCTTTGGATGGGACCGTAGGACGGCTCAACTGGTGGCTTGAACCGCCACAAGAGCGGCATGAAGGTCTTCAAGGCGTTCAGGATTCACCCCAAGGTCGCTTTGACCGAGGCGTGAAGCAGAATACAGGGTAATGGAGGTGTCCTCCCCCTGAGGCACGAAGAGAACAACAACATCGTCTGGGAAGCGCCAAAACGGAGTGATGGCGACACGATGCGAGAAACGCTCTCCATCGGTTTGGGTGTCGTCCAGCACTTCTCGTAGGCCGTTATCGTCAGACCAGACCTCCCATGCCGCCCACACTTCGCTGATATTGGCTTCAATCACCGTGGCCAAGGCTCCATCCATCCGAACGGTTTCGCTGGGCGATAGAAAAGCACAGTTCATCGTCTGTTCGGGACACGACGGCATCGTCGTGTGTTCGGGGTTGGGGGCACCGAGGACGATCCAACCCTGAACCAGCGCCCAAGGAAGGCCAAGGAACATCAGGGCGATGAAGACGACGCGCTTCTTGCCTTCTGCCTCCATGGTCCTCAGTGGGGGTCCTGCTTCTTGAGGNTGCGGCCGCTGACCTCACAAGGTCATGGGGCCGCCAACGGGCATTTCCTCAAGCATCGTGATGGCCTCACCGCGCAGGCTTGGACCGATATTGAAGGTGCCAAAGATGCCCTTGTCGGCAAGGTTGTGCGAGAGCGAAAACCATGTGCGGCCGTAAGCGTCGACCCGAATATCGAGGAAGTCGCCCAGCCCACCGCATCGGTTGTAGCCGCAGTCCGGCTCGGTGTCAATGGGGTCGCCCACCGCGTTGAGTTGGACGGTCGTGAGGAGCGGGGTCTCGTTGAAGGCGTCGGTGGTGTAGGTCAAGTAGGCGTTCCAAACTTCATCCTCACCGGCCGTTTCACCCACGTAGCCAAAGGCGACGGTGCCGGCATCACCTGCGACCACGACCGGGAAGCCGGTGCCGGAGAGGTTGATGGGCGGGGCGATCATCGTGGCGTTTGACCAGGTCTCACCTTGGTCGCGGGAGTAGGACCAGTAGGGCTTGTTGTCAAGCCCGTTCCACATGGCGTGGACGTTGCCTTCGGAGTCGACCTCAACCTGTGCTTCCTCAGCGTTCCAGGTGTCGGCCGTGCCGGTGACTTCGGTGGGCAGAGGATGCTCGGTCCAGGAAATGCCAGCGTTGGTGGTTCGGAAGACGGAGTAGCCTTCGCCCGTGCAGCCTTTGTTGCCGCGGTAGAAGTTGCCGTCCACGCTGCCCACCAAGTGCGCTGATAGCCCGCCCGAAGAGCAGGTGACCGGGGCGCCGGACGTTTCCGGACCCCACGTGGCGCCGCCGTCTTGGCTTGAGGAGCAGAGTGGGTGAGGAGCGTTACCGTTGATGCAAAACATCCAGGTGGTCGGATGGAAAAGAGCAGGCATGTTGCTGCTGGCGATGGTTTGGTGGTCCTGCACCGAGTAAATCTGCGTCGCAACACTGGGGCCGTTCCATGAAGCGCCTTCGTCGTCCGACCATTCCACGGTCATGCCCAAGAGTGCGTGCATGTCGAATTTCATGATACGGCTGGTCCACTGGTCGACGTAGATGTAGGGGTCGTTGCTGTTGGCGATAGGCAGAAGGGGGTCGTACACATTCTCGCAGGAATAGTCCACCGTGCCCGTCATGCCGATGAGGTCGCAGGCCACCACGGCGGTGGAACCGGCGGGACCGTTGCCATAGGAGGACATGAACAGCGTGTCGCTTTGGGTGATGCCCATCGTGGGCTCAAAGGTTGACATGCCAATGCCGTAGTAGGTTCCCCCGGCCGGGTAGGGCATGTTTCGCCCGCTGTAGTCGAAGGTGTCGTCGCCCCATGCATCCACAGCGTCTGGGAAGTGGTACCAAGTCAACATCGGTCGCTCAAAGTCCCACACCGTGGGTTGCTGTTCGACCTTCTCAACCTCTGACTCACCGAAGCAACCCGAAAGGGAAACCGAAACCATCAGCAGGGCCAACAGGATGGCTCGCTTGGGTTTCATGACCGGACCCATAACCTCGCGAGGTTAAGCCTTGTTGCTCGTTTTGAAGGCAGCTTTCTTTCAGTTTGCAGGCAAACCTTCCGCAGTCCAACCACGGTGGTTGTAGTACGCAGCCATGCACGCCGCTTCGTCCTCATCGTCGACAAANGAGACCATCCCCGCCGCCACGCCGCTTGGAATCGGTTCCCTACGAAGTCGCCACGAAAGGAGGTCTTCCTGCGCCGCAGACTTGCCTTGACGCTGCCAGTGCTCCACGTTCCACCGGCGAGCTTGGTCCCACTGCACCTGTGCCCGCCCCATGAGGTCGGCCCACGAGCAGTCTTCACCCGTTGTGGCTTTCCATGCTTGTAGCATGACGTCGTCGGGCGTCGCCCCTTTGGCAAAAGCGCACAGGATCATCGAATCACGAATCACGATGCCGTGCTGACTCTCAACGAGTTCTTCCATCAAATCAACGGCCGAACGGTTGGGCAAACCCGTGGGCTCTTTGTAGCCCGCTCGCATGTGGGAAGCGCCAACATTGGCCGTCATGTAGGCCATGGCGTTGCCTCGCTTGCCTCGTGGGTCCCACGCTGGCAAATCCAGACCCTTGCAGTGGGCCGTCAACCGGGTAGCGGGGTGACCGGTCAACGCCTCGATGTGCTCGCTGGCGGCCACGGCGCCTGCGGTCAGTGTGCCAAAGAGCGTGCCGTCGCCGGGCGTGGCGTGGGCGAGGAGATGAAGGGCGAGCGGTGGCAGTTCAGGAATGCCAAAGGCCCACGGCACGACGTCACCCTCGCTGTAGGAACCGAAGTCAAAGGGTGCGTGGAAGTGGTCGGCCCAGGTCTCTGGCATCCATCCTCGCTGGGCCACTTCGCACATCAGAGAAAGCGCTGCACCTCCCGAAATNGTGTCGATGCCGAGGCGATTGCAGGCATCGTTGCCGTCCATCACGTCCAGGCTTGAACCGATACCCAGATTGGAGCCCAGCATCGCCAGCGTCTCGTATTCGGGGCGGTCCACGCGGTTCACGTGGACCGGACGACCGCGCATTTTCACGCCGTCCACGGTGGGGCGGTCGGCCGCCTCGCAAGCGATGGGGCAGGGCGCACAACAACCCGATTGTTTGGCATCGGGCAGGGATTCATGCCAGTGTTCGCCCGAAAGTTCGTGCGTGGACATCGAGGAGACGACGGGCACAGCCTCTGCTCCTTCAGCAACCGCTTCGGGCGTTTGACCGCCTGCGCCGCCACCGACCTTGAGCGCTGAGAGGTCGGGGATTTGTGCGTCGGTTGAAGCGTAGTTCGCCGTTGGCATGCGCCCGTTTTCAGAAGCGTAAATCGGGCCACGGCTGGTGCCAAAGGCGTAGAACGGGTCGCCAAATTTACGTCGGGCTCCCATTTCCTTGCGCTGTTCCTTGATGGCGTCGGCGAGTGAAAAATCCTCAGCGTAGCGCATGCTGGCAGCGGCTTCTTTGCTGGCCTTAACGGTGAACGCCTTGAGGCGCTTGAAGCCAAAGGATGCCCCCGTGCCGCCTCGTCCAGCCGCACGACGTCCAGCGGTTAGGGGAGAAGCGATGCGGATGCCGTTCTCGCCGGCAGGGCCGATGGACAGGCTTTCGCCAAGGTCGTCAAGCGCTTGTTCGACCTGCCAGGTNGTCATCCCCACGAGGTCGTCGGCCGGATGGAGCGTGGCCGAGCCGTCGTTGATTTCGAGGCGAACCCACGACTCGCTGGCCCCGGTGATGAACAGGCCGTCCCACCCCGCTTTTCGCAGGTCGTGGCCGATGTTACCGCCGATGTAGGTGTCGATGTAGCACTCGGTCAACGGGGAACGGGTTACGACCACAGCGCGCCCTGAAGAACCTACTTTCGTGCCTTGGTAGGGCCCAGTCATGAACAACAACGGCGTGCTAGAATGGGAAGCCGTGTCCATTCGACCCGTGATGGGATGTTGGTTGGCGGTCGCGACTTCGTAATCCGTGGTGTCCCATTCCACCAGCAATTTGGTGGCGAGGGCTTTGCCGCCCATGTGCTGCAGACACCACTCGTGTGGAATCTCACGTGCCTCGCACGTCCCGGCGGTCAAATCGACCCAGAGGACACGGCCAGGAAAGCCGTCGAAGCGCCATGGGTGGGTCATGAAGGTGGGTTGGCGAGGACCACGAAAAAGGCACCGCCGGCTCAGACCGTTTCGTACATCTTCGCTTGGGTGGTCGGGTAGAGTGCTGCAGCCACCACAACAGCGAGAACCACGGACGCCTGAACCATCCAGATGTTCTGGGCGGTAAACTCGTCCAGCATCAAGGAGGTCCCCATTGCAGCACCCTCAAGCGCGGCGGTGGCAAACTGCACCTTGCCCATGTCGATGCTTGGTGATTTGAGCCAGAGCCACGACCCGACGACGTTGGTGCCGAGCAAGGCTGCGCCGATGGTGCGCAACCAGGCGGTGTTGACAGCCTCGGCTTTCAGCAGGTCGCAAAACACGTCGGGGACAAGCAAGAGCATCAGGCCGTAGCCGAGTGATGCCCACAAGTTCACCTGCATGGCCAAAGTGCCGATTCGTGATTGTTCCATGGTAGGAGGCACACCAATGCTCGGATATGTCCTTAGCGGTCAAAGCAGCGGGGCTTACTCAACATTGGATTCGTTGCGAGCCCGGGATCAAACCTAGGGCCAAGTGAATCCTTGACGTTTGATGACGAAGCGATCCTCCGAGAACATCTTTACGACCAACGGTTCCCCCGAGTATGGATTATAGCCTGTGAGCCCAAGGCCTACACATGTCGACAACCTTCGGCGAATACTATGCCAGGTCATTTGATTCCGACAGTTTCTTCGGTTTGCAGATGGTCATCAACTGGATGTCCATGCTCGCTTTTTTGTGGGTTTTAGGCCTCGCTTACCTCGTCATCAAAGCCAATCCGAAAGCCCCCGTCAACCGTTTTATGGCGATCTTATTGGTTTGTGAAGGCATGAAAATGCTGTTTCAAGCGGTAGACGTTTTGCCCTACCTACCACAATACGAGGCCATTTGGGACGTTGTTTGGCTGGTGAAAATAGACGTCTTCATCATCGGAACCATCGCCTCGCTTCTGCTCTATTTCTCGGTGCCGATATACTACCGGATTGAACGCCTGAAGTTCTTGTACAAACCGGTGTTACAGAAGCATGTCTGGTACATTTTGCCTATCGTGGCCACCGGTATCTGGATGGTTCTGAGAAACGTGCCCTTCTTTCAAATTCCAGACAAGATTTGGCTGACGTGTTCGGCCGAAGGGGCGGCACCAACAACGCAGACATGGACGGGCGGAATGAGCCAAGAAATCTCGGACACGGTGTCCTCCATCGAGACCTGCCCCGCCATATTCGATACGATCGTGGCCACCGAAAGCGCCGGCCTGTGGCTCATCGTGATGAGTGGAATCCCCGTCTCTATATTGGCTCTGTTGTTCCTCAGGTCCTCCATCAAAAGAAACTCGGAAGGCGGCGTTATCTACGAAAAAGAGAGCACGACCTCAAATTCCCTGTACATCGGGTTTGCAGGCAAGGTCATCGGGAACATCCTGTTCTTCGCGACCATCCTCATCATCCTCCCGTTGCTCAACGGCGGACCGGCTGGGTTCATCGACGTCAACGATTGGAGGTACGGCGTTGACCGAACCTTCATGTCTCGACTGAAGTATTTCGTGTTCACCTTTGCCCTCATCTTCCAGGTCTCGGGCGTGGCGTTTGAAGCGATGATGTTCGTTCATGCCTCCTTGAAAGACACTGTTTTTGGTATCGACGAAAACCTCAGAACGACCTTCAGAAACGCCGTCTTCACGGGCATCGGTGCCTTCCTCTTCATTCTGGGCAGCGAGGTGATGGAGAACGTTCTGGGCTTCGGTTTGGCCGGAGGGGTGTTCATCGGCGTTGGCTTGGTGGCGATACGGAAACCGGTCATTGGCATCATCGACGGTTTCTCAAGCCGACTTCTTTCCAACAACAACCTATCGAAGGAAGACATGGACTACCTGAAGGCGTACTCGGAAGCGATGCGTGATGGCGACATCACCGAGCGAGAGAAAACCATGCTGGCCACCTTTGCCAACGCCTACGGTTTGAACGGGGAACGTGTGCTGTTCTTGGAGAATTATTACGACTCCAACAACGAGGCATCCGTGCCGAACGCAGGGGCCACCGAAGAAGGTCCGAATATCGCCTAGAATTGTCAAGACGTTTCTTTTCGGACCCAACCACCCTCGGTGCGCTCGTAGACGATGGGCACACCCGTGGGCACTTCCAAGGCGAGCACCTCGTCCTTGGTGAGACCGTCCAGATGCATGATGATGCTGCGAAGCGAATTGCCGTGCGCAGCGACAAAGACGTTCTTGCCAGCGTCGATGGAGGGAATGAGCGAGGACTCGAGGTAGGGGACGGTTCGAGCGGCGGTCAGTTCGAGGGATTCACCGTTGGGCGGTGGCACGTCGTAGGAACGACGCCAGATGTGGACCTGGTCGGCGCCGTACTTCTCACGGGTAGCGTCCTTGTTGAGCCCCTGAAGGTCGCCGTACATGCGTTCGTTGAGCTGCCAAGCGACGTGAACGGGCAGCAGGTTGTCCTGGCCNGCNTCGCCACGGATTTGGGCCCATTCACGCATGCGGGCCTCGTTGTCCGACATGCCGTCNTCCACTTCGGTGGGGTACTGGAAGACCGGCGTTTTGCCGCTGCCGTGTTCGGACAGGGCGATCATCGCCGTCATCTGCGCTCGGATGAGGGTGGAGACGTGGACTTCGTCAATCGGGAGGTGGGCGATGGCACGACCGCCGTCTCGGGC
>FUFK010042965.1_pt1 | contig 18336 bp, 25 predicted proteins | sample 1021851 | NCBI WGS metagenome assembly FUFK01 (sample SAMEA51879418, study PRJEB19060) | metagenome
TTGTACCAATTCAATCATGCAGACTTTTCGTCAAATATCTCCAGGTAACTAATCATACCTTCTATTTTGTTTGCAGTAGCTACTTGTATTTTAATTATATCACCTGATTCTAAAACTAAAGGTGCAACAACTCCATTATCTGTAGTATCTGCTGCTAAGTCTTTATGATATATTTTATATGTAGTACTAGCTGATGAATCTGTTACAGATATTTCTGTTTGTATTGCAGATGCATCATCATTATTAATTTGTATACTTTTTACAATAGTTGTTCTATCTGTAGGTACAGTATAAACTGTAGTTAAATTAGTTGTGCTTAATGCAAATCCTGCATTTTTATATATGTTAGCCATTTTTAGGGTACTTTACCTTAACTGCTTTTATAGCTTCATAGAAATTAAAATATTTAGATTTTAATTGTGGGTCTTGATCTATTGAATGCCATAGCATATCCAGTTGATCTCCTATTTCAGGATAAGCATTTCTTCTTTGTTGTGCATAATTAGATTGTTCAGGCTCATTAGCCATTTGATTCATTTTAGCTTCTATGTCAGTTTTAGGAATAGGTGTTGTTCCATTTAACCATTCAATAGAATTTATATCATTTCCATTAACAGTTACTTCTGCATTAGGATTTATTTTTTGTATTGCTTTTATAATATTTGTCATAATTTATGCTGATATTTCTATTAAAGTTATTGTTGAAGTATTGTTTGCAGAAAATGCTATTGTTGGTGAATAACTTGAACTAACAGATTTAACTTGTACTTTATAGGTTGTTGATGAAGTAGTAGAAGGTGAATCAAGTTTTGATAAAAATATTTTTGCTCCTACTTTTGGATCATAAGTATTACTTTCACCATCTATATATACATCACCATCTATTATTTCTGTTGAGCCTCTAACAATATTTATTCTTCCTTGAACATTATATCCATTTCCAGTTGTTGCTCTCATATCACCTGATACCAAACAAAGTATTTTATTTGATGAAGATGAAGGAGTAATAGCTGCTGATAAATTTGTATCTGTATAACTTGTGCTAGTTGTTGATGTGCTTGAGCCAGTTGCACAAGTACCTTCTACAACTTGTAAAACTTTACCACCTAAACCAGTTGGTAAAGCTGTTATAGCTGATAATGTATTGTTATTTGGTTTAATTATTGCCATGCTATACTCCCATCAATGCTTTTATCTCATCATCATCAAGACCTAAATTTTTTAACTTTTGTTTGCCTGATGCTTTATTATTTTCTTTTGTAATTTTAGCAGATGTTTCAGCATCTTTAAGTTCTTTAGCTTTTACTATTTCTGCATTATATTTTGTTTCTTCTTCAGAAGTTAAATCTCTAATTATATTTTCGCCTGTTTTTACATTTATTATATGTGTTTTCATTATGATGTTTTGACTCCATAGATTACTGTTTTATAAGATGAAAAATTTGTACCAGTGCTGGTTTGAAATTTTAATGATCTAAGTGATGTTGTACTAGAAAGATAAGCCATTCCATTAAGTTTATAAAGATAATCATTATCTGCATTAAGTATATAATTAAAATGCACAACAGTATGTGCAGATTCATAAGGTTGGTAAATTGTCATTTCTAAAGTTGTAACTTTATTAGCTTCAGATTGCAAATCTTCTCCAGTAAATCTAATATTATCACTTGCATCTTGTGCTTGTGATGTAACACCATTGGTACTGGTATCTGAATATGTAATATAAGCACCATCAGATACAATTTGCCAATTACCAACTGTACTTGCTCCACTATCTAAAAAGTATGCTCTTAACTCTGCATCATCTGCTGCTGCTAAAACATTATATAAATAAACTTTATAGATAGGATAAGAAGAACTAAAACAATCAGTCAATGTAAAGTTTGCAACCCCAGAACTATAATCTGCTGTTGCTATTTTTTCTAGAGTTCCACCACCTTTAATATAACTATAATCAACTCTTTTAAGAACACCTGCGTCTGATACAAGGAATTCGTCTGTGTCTGCAGGTTCAGCTCCTAAAGCAGTTTGTGCCGAAATAACATCTGTATTTAATTTTGCTGCTGTTACTGCATCATCAACTATTTTAGCAGTAGAAACTGTAGCATCTGTAGGTGTTCCAGCAGATAAAGAATTACCAAACACCATTATAAAATCTATAACATCTCCTGTAGCAAGATTGCTAGAAAACGTAATTGTGCTTGAGCTGACTGTAAAGGATGAGCCAGGAGATTGGATAGTTCCATTTAAGCTCACTAAAAATTGATTTACACTTTCATAGTCTGTAAAGTTTGCACCACCATTTTGCATAGTGTACGCAGCTTGACCATTAACAGCAGTTATTGCGTCTAGCTTTACAAAGTTTCCTATTATCGGTGACTTACCTATGTATGCCATTTATTAACTCTTTGGGTTATCTGTTTTAATTTTTTGTATTCTAGCTTTCCAAGCATCTATGTCATGGAATATTTCATCTAATTGATCGTTCCAAGAACCATAGGCTTGTCGTCTAGTTACATCTACTTGAGCATTAGACTCAATAGTATTTGCAGCAGTTTCGTATGATGCTAATTGTTCATTAGTTGGTTGTGCAATATCAAGATTCCATTCTTTGATATACGCACCTTGACCATCATCTTGCAACATAACATCATTTAAAAAATCTACATTGCTTACATTATTAGCTTTGCAGTATTCTCTTATTTTATTACTTAGTTGTGCCATAGTTTGTTCTCCTTAATTTTATACACCTATTAATTTATATCCATAAACATGACTTGTATCATCTACAACAGTTCCACCACCACCACCATTGCCATCTACTCCATAAGCATAATATGTGATTGTATCTCCAACTGATAAATCTAGTACTACATTACAAGTTACAGTTTCTGTATTTATATTTCTAAAATCTGATGCGTTAGTTCCAGCAGTAGCTGTTTTAACACTTGAACCATTTTTACGAATATAAGCTATAAAATTTTCTCCATCACCACCTTCATCTGAAAAATTAATAGTTGCACAATATTGTAAAAAATATTTTCCAGCTTGACCAGATGGTACAGTAAAAGTTGTTCCATCAAATGCACTAGCTGTATCTATTTCTTCAGTAGTAAAACCAGTAACTTGTGTAACTACACCTCTACTTAAATCTAAATCTGATGCTTTTTCTCCATAAAAAAAAGGAGTTTGTGTTCCACCAGCACCAGTTACAGTTCCTGTAAATGCGTAAGTGTCTGCAAGGTTCATTGATTCTGATTGTATTTTTGTTATTGCCATAATTTATCCTATGTTAAAATTTTATATCCTCCAAAAAAAGTATAACCTGATGAACCAGAAGTTGAATCATATTTTAATTGTGGTGTATTAGAAGTAATATCAAAATATACATACATTTCATAATAATCATCACTATCTGCTGTATCAATGTAAGTAAAACTATCACTTATTTCATATGCTTTACCAGTTGGATAATGCGAAGTTCTCATAACTCTTGATCCATTTTTATATAAAGCAGTAGCAACCATTAAAATATCATCAGTACTACTACTATCAAAAGTAGCAGCACCATAAAAAAAATATTTTCCAGCTTCGGTAGGTGTAAATCTATAATTTGATGAATGATCAAATTTGCTATCAGTATCAAAATCTTCTGATGCGATAGCAACTTTTGTCCAAGTTGCATCAGATACATCTTGTGTTGAAGATAGATGACCTTGAAAAGCTGGAGTATTAGTTCCACCAACACCAGATAAAAAATTTGATCTAGTCATTTTTCTTAATGCACTAGCAGAATCATCATGAATTATAATAGTATCAGCATCTGCAGCAGAAGTTTCTGCAGTTTGACCTGTAATAATTGTAGATGCTACTTGTGAATTTCCTACAGAACCATCAGGTGCATTTACAGTTTGTTTAGCTTGTCCAAGATATAGGCAGTACATATCATCTGTACTAGCTGTTGCAGATGTTAATGTTAGTGTAGTACCACTTGCAGTATATGCTGTGGTAGGTTCTTGCCTAACAAAATTAATAAAAAGTGCTAATTCATTTTCATTAGTAACTGCGTTATCTAATGTGTACGAAGTAGTTGCACTTGTAGTAAAGTCTTGCTTTGCAAAACTAATAAAACTATCTGCTGGTTCTTTACCAATATAAGCCATCTTACGTAATCTCCATTATTGACAATGTTGCATCAATCTTTGCTGATACAGAACAATCAATCTTCAACACATCAGTTGTTTGTAATACATATTTACCACCAGATAAAATCTCAAGTGAGCTACCTGCAGGAATACTTGCATCTTTTACAACTGTTACATTTTCATTTGATTCAGTATCAGAAGTATTAGATTCAATCTTTACTGTTGCTGTTACTGCTGATGTATGAACATTACAAAGTGTAAGTCCTACAACAACAGTAGTTGTTGAAGAAGGAACTGTATATAAAGTCAAAGCTGTACCAGCCGAAGTTGGCATTGCTGCATTTGTTTTTACTTTAAAAGTATTTGCCATTTATATCCTCCTATTTAGCCTAACGCAATTGCTAGAGCTGTAGGGTCATCTGTAGTAAACCCTTGATTAGTCATTAATGTTACAACTCTAGATAAAGCTGCTTTTCTGTTANTACCACCTGCACCATCATCTACNANAATTANATCTGATGTAGTNAAATCNGCACCNATATCNGTANCACCATCNATATCAATNGCTGCNACNGGTAANGTNCCNGNNTCTCCAGTACCAATTAATGTTCCTGTTGATGTAGGTAAAGTTAAAACTGCAGAACTTCCTGCTGAGTGTGCAGGACCTTTTAATTGAACTCCATGAGAATTTTGTTCACAATTAAATTGAATTGTACCTGGATTATCATTACCTTTAACTGTTACATGTCCACTTCCATTTGGTGTTAAATTAATATCTCCATTAGATACTGATAAAATATCAGAAATAACTGGTGATGTTAAAGTTTTATTTGTAAGTGTTTGTGTACCAGTAAGAGTTACATCACCAACATTAGCTGGTTGTACTGCTGTAAATGTAATAGTATCAGATCCTAATGATGCATCAGAATCAGTAGTACATAAAAACATTTTTTCTGCATTAGTTGATCCTTCTTGGATTATAACTAATTGTCCTGCTAATTCTCCAATAGCATCAAAGTCTGTATCTCTAGATGCAGTACCTGAAGCTACTACTGTATAAATACCATTTTGTGATCCTGTAGATTGATCTTTAACTAATACTCTGTCTCCAGTAGCTAGAGTTATACCATCTAAAGAATCACCATTTTGTAAATCTGATGATAATGTAACGTTTCCTGTAGTTGCAGCTCTGCAAATAATTCTAGTTTTTAGTCCAGCAACAAGATCATCTACATATGTTTTTGTAGCTGCATCTGATCCTGATGAAGGTGCTCCTAATCCAGTAATAGATCCACCAGATATAGAAACACTATTAGCTGCTTGTGTAGATATTGTGCCTAGTCCTAAAGATGATCTAGCTGTTGATCCTGTTTCTGCTACCCAAGTTGATCCACTTCCAACTATAAAATTACCATCTGTAGTAGCTAAAGCACCAATAGCTGTAAGGTTTGCATTGGATGCACCTTTTGCATCTAATTGTGTTTGTATATTTGAGCTTACGCCATTTAGATAACCAAACTCTGTATTTGAGATTGTACCATCATGAATTTTTGTAGCATCTATTGCTGCACTTGCATTTATATCTGCATTTACAATTGCACCATCATTTATTTTTGCAGATGTGATTGCACTATCTGCTATCTTTGCAGTAGTAACTTGGCTATCTGCTATATGTGCAGTATCAATAGATCCATCTGTGTAGTGTTCACTATTAATAGCATCATCAGCAATTTTAGCACCAGTAATAGCATCTGCTGCTATTTTCGCTGTTGTAACATTTGCATCTGTAATTTTTGCTGTNGTTATTTGTGCATCTGCTATGTGAGCTGTGTCTATTGAACCATCAGTATAATGTTCTGAATTTATAGCGTCATCTGCAATCTTAGCTCCTGTTACAGCATCAGCTGCAATCTTAGCTGTAGATACAGAACTAGATTTAAGATTAGCTGCATCAATAACATCTTCAGGTATTGCATCATTTGTTTGTGAAAGTATACCTACATAAATATGNNNGATTGCTTCATTAGACAAGTGATCCACTATCCCAAGTTACATTGATTGTTGTGTTTGTAGAAAATGATGAACTAGCAATTGTTCCATAGATTGTACCTGGAGTAGTTGCAGTTAATTTAATTCTTCTTCCTGCATGATAAATTGAAGTTACATCTACACCAGCTATCGTAAAAGAAGTTGCTGATGCGTAAGCTGCTGTGTAAGAAGCATCTCCATCACCATACTCTACCCATTGAGAATCATTAAACCAATCTCTTGTATTTTTCATCAATGCTCTAATTGCATTGTTTAAGTTTGAAGGTAACATACCTTCAGCAACAGATATTGAATTTAGTGATGTGTTACTTGCTTGTGTTGTTGAATAATCTTTAATATTAGTTGGCATTTAATCTCCTATGAACCATGCGAAAGCCTTATCACTTTCTTTGTTACGATCATTAATTAATGTATTAATAGCTTCTTCAATTTGTCTTTGAAAGAACTCTTGAGTTTCAAAACTATATCTAACATTATCTATATCAGTTTTTTCTGTCATCTCAAACCTATTCTTGATGCAATTAAATCAACACCTTGAGCATGAGTCCAAACAGATCCTGAAGGTGTTTTTACTTTAATTTTAAAATATCTACCTGATTGTCTAACTGGATTATCTCCACTAGCCACCATAGATGATGATGAAGATTCTGTTGCTGTATCTGCCAATCTTTCTCTACTACTAATAGTAACTGTAGATGTAGCATCAACAATCGGTCTGATATTGGTTATACTACTTCTNTGTCCTGGAAACAACTCTAATTCTCTAGTTTCTAAAGTTCCTTCATTTTCAGTACCTGAGAAAATAGCAGCTTTAAAATCACTATCTATTGCACCTAGATATAACTGACCACCATTCCAAAAGTCAGTATCTAAAGCAATATTGATAGCATCTAAGTTTTCTGAAATAATATCCATCAATTCAACAGTATATGCACCAACGAATTGAGAAAAGATTGTACTAGCACTAGCATCTGCTGTTGACCATTTTTGNGTAGCATAATTATAAATAATTACTTTATCGCATATACCAGTTGTGTTTGCAGTGTTACTAGCAGATGGATATAACCACAAAGCTAGTTGATTAAATGGATCAACTGCTGCACATATTCTATCACTAAATGCTTTGTTTAAATCTGTATCAAAAAATCTATTAACTTTTTCTGCACCTATGGATATTACTTGATCTCCATTCAATTCATAAAAACCATCATCAGCATAAAAGAATACTCTACGATTATCTTGGCAAACAGTTCTTCCTAATACTGCACCTCTATTAGGTGATATAACTGAAAGACGAAATACAGTTGCTCCACCGACATAATCAAGACGTATGATTTGGTTCTGCCTGAATACATATCCAATCTCTCCAGATGTTATGTGAACAATTTGTCCACCTGAACCAGGTAAGTCTTGTAAGTCAGATTGTTTAGTTCCAGGTTGCCAAGTTGTTAAATCATTAATACCTGACCATTGTATTCTGTTTGAATTATTTGTGTGATTACCTGTTACAAAGAAATCCCTAACCACACCTGAAACTTTAAATACAGGAACTGTACCACTTGTTCCTATGCTAGATAAGTTTGCAAAATTAGTTGATGTACCCATTAAATAATATTGTGGTGCATCTACTCCATTACTTGCAACAACATATTGACCGAATTGTGTAAAGGTAAAATAATCTGTGTTGCCACCAGTTAAACTTCCTTTTCTTGATGTAAATGTTCCACCATCTAATTGATAGATGTCAGTATTTTTTGCAACAAAGTTAAATACATTATTTGAATTATCTCTGAATGAACCTGCACCTCTACTATTTGCACCGATGTTGTTTGATGAATAAGCAACTAAAGAAGGAAATCGTTTGTAAGATTGTCTTGCAAAGTAAACATTGTTAGCAGTGTTCGCACCTGGATTTAAATACTCAGGTTGATCTGGTAGCCATTCTCCAAAAGGTATTTGCATTATTCTCCTATTGGTTATTGTTTGTTACTGCAAATGATCTTTCATTAAAAGAACCAGCAACAGTAACATCACCTCTTTGTTGTAAAGGTGCATTACCATATTGATCTTCTCTGTCGTTTCTTTCAAGTCTTTCAAGTGCAGTTGTGTACATTCCTTGCCATTGTTGAAGTCTTGCAGGTTCTACACCACCTAAAAAATTAGCAGCATGATATAACGAACCATATAAATAAATAGCTGGATGATGTGTTAAAATATAATTTGATGTATTTGAATCTGATAGAGCTGCAAACTTAGCATAATAATTTAATGTTCCTGTATATGCAGCAGCAGGAGTTGGTGCAAATCTAAAGTTATCTCCTAGTATAGTATATGTTGATGGCATTCCAGATGTAGAACTACCTTTGATTTGATCCATTTGAGCTGGAGTAATATATTTCAAAGCATACTTAGTTCCACCTTCAGTGATAAAAAAATCTCTTACTTGTAAAAAATCAGCAGGGATAGATTCTGTTTCCGAATCAATAGTAATAGAAGTAGATGTAATCATCTTTCTAATTCTAAGTTTTGAGTTTAAATCTGCTTCTGTTAATACGATAAAGTCATCAGCTATTTCTGATGTTAAGTCTGATCTGTTTAGCCANTTTGCGATAGATGTTTTTAGTGCTGAATAACTACTTAGTGCCATTATAANTTACCTTCTGCGGTTTTAAAATATTGAAACTCATTTGAGTTTAATTTTTTCTTTAAAATTTGTTTTTGTACTTCTTTTGGAAGACCGAACCAATTATTAGTTCCATTATACTCATTCGCCCAGACAGATAAAGCTAAAGTTGGAATACTAGCAACTCTTTTTAAATCTCTGGATTTAGAATATCCATCATTTAAATTTGTCAGTATTTTGTTATGTTTTAAGTGTGAGGTTACATCTACTTGTTCTTTGATAGCAATTTTGCCATCCATCTCATCTTTGAGATATGTAGTTTTCTGTAAACCATCAACTGTTACATCTTTTTTCATCTACCTTGACCTTTGTACCTAGTTAATTTTTTGTTTCGTTTCTCATGTTTATTCAAGTCCTTTTTATGCCTTCTTGGTCTTTTTTTAGGCTTTGGTCTTGGAACAAAATGAACAAACTTTTGTCTAGCCACTAAGCACTCATTTCAACAACAGAAATATCATTACCACTAGAACCAATAACTGCTACTTTCTCACCTGGAGAAATTTTAAAAATTTCAGGTTCGTCAGCAGGTATAAAGATACTATTAGCTGTAGCTGTTGGGTTCGCACCAAATAAAATATGCACATCTGCGTTTGAGCAAATTCTTACATATTCTGATTGACTACCAAAAGCTGATGATTGTGTAGATGTACTTCCTGATAAAGTTACCATCTGTACTGTTGTAGGTCTTAATCCATAATTAAAACTCATATTTATCTCCTATTAGGTAGAGGGGAAATACCGCTAGGCAAGATCCCCTCATGTGTTTATTATCTTCTAATTACAAATGTAACAAGTAATTTTTTAGCTCCAGTAGAACCACCATNAGTAATCATTTCGATAGTTCCATCTTCTTCTACTCTGTTTGCAGCAGTAGGTTCAGCAGTATCTACATCACCAGCAGCAGAACCAGAGTGAGCAACAGTTATGCCACCACCAGTTACAGCAGTACCACCTATTTCAAAAGNNATTGCAGCATTGCCTCCAGAGATAGCACCTTGTAAAGCAGTAATAATTTTAATTATTTTACCACCATCAGGTACTGCAACAAAAGTTGATGAAGCTGTAGATACATCTTCAATCTCAGCAGTTAGAAAGTAATCGTTTAATGTTCTCATTTTTTATCCTTTTTATTTGCTTCGTTCCGACTTTAAATCTTCAAAGACCAAACAAAATTGTTAATTAAAATGATGGGGGATTACTCCCCCACCAAAACTATTTATTATGATGTNGTTAGATCGTAAACAGCACCACTTGCAGCTTCGTTTCTTGACTCAAGAGTGTACTCAGCAACCATAAATCTCTGATCTGCGTCAGCAGTCTGAGCTGGAGTTTGTAGAGCAAAATCTCTTAAGAAAGCAACAGCGAAGTAGTCCATCTCTAATACTAACGCATCTTGACCTTTTTTAGCAGCAGTTGAGTTAGCACCTCTGATGAATCTGTTTGGAGCAACTTGTAATGTTCCAAAGTCTGACTCATATACGTCAATAGAAGTAACTAATCTTCTGTCTTCTGCTTGGTCAAATCTAGTTGAACCACCAGTAAAGCCAGATAGCTTNTGTTTGTTGAAAGCACCAACCATAATCATGTTNGGGTTTCCACCAGCATCGAAGCATGATCTCAATACAGATTTCAACTGATCTTCAGTGAAAGCTCTTTGAGTACCATCAGTTCTTGCAGCACCGCCACCAGAACCTGAACCACCAGCACCTGCACTTACGTTAGATGAAATCCAAGTTTGAACTCCACCAGACTTTCTTGCAGTTGTAGCATTACCAGCATTAGCAGCTACGTTTGATAAAAGAGCAGTTTCCATATCTCTTTTTAATTCTTTCGCAGATTTTGCTACTTGATAAGCTAACTCATTATTTCTACCAGCAGATGTTACAGCATCATTAGTTCCTGATACTTGAATCGCTTTAGTAGAGATTTGAGTGTAGTTAGTTAGTTTAGTTGTTGCACTCAATGTTGGGTACGAAATACTTGCACCCTCAACAGCAGCATTAGCAGCTACATCCGCTAAAGCATCTGTTTGCCATTGGTGTGATGTGTTTGTTGCTTGTGTCTTAGCAACACCAGACATAAAAGGAGTTTCTGTTGGACTTATTGAGTAAATAATGTCCGCTAGGTCTTCTCTTATGCCGACTGTTTGATATGTTTGATATACAGCCATTGTTTATCTCCTTAGTAGGTTATTGTTTATAAATAACGCATCAGAAGTTCGGTTGCGTCTTTTGGACTTCCAGACTTCTTCAACGTCTTGATTTGATTCAACCTAGTTTTAGAGTTTAATTCTTCTTTTGTACTTTTAATGCCTGACTTAACAAACTTAGTTGGTTTAACTTTTTTAGAAACTAAACCAGGTTTGACTGACTTAGATTTATTATAGTTCATACCATCCATAATCACATCGAAATATCTTGAGTCATAAATTCTAGCGACATCTTCATTTGAAAATCCCTTAGAACTTAAATAGTTCATAATATTCGACTTCACTGTTGCACCCTTGATAGGATCAGCAATCTCAGGATGTTTTAAGTGAAGTTTTTTTTGTTCTTCTCTCAATATTTCCTGAAACTGAGCTTGTTGATGATCTCTCAGTTTTTGCTGTGCTTGTTGTATCGTATTTTTTCGTTTCTGAATTCTACGATCAACTTTAGCAGCTTCAGTTGGATCTTCCTCCCAAAGAGCATCTAACTCTTTAGAATTCATATCATTGTTAATTTCAGCATTCAAAGTAGCGACTAAAGAATTTAAATCTTCCATCTTAGTTGAATACTGTTTATTCAGACGATCCTCCTCAGCTTTTAGCTCTCTTTTCTCAATCGCTAATTCTTCAGTCTTTCGTCTATAGTCGGCATCTTTTTGATAACCTGCTTTTAATTCTTCAAGGTCAACATCAATCTTTTCACCATTTACTATGACTTGGTGTAGATCGGTTTCTTGTTCTTCAATCGCATTCTCATCTTGGGATGCTTCTTCTTGCTCTGCAACTTCTTGAGTTTCCTCTTGTTGAGTTTCAGCTTGTTGTTCAACCTCAGTTTCTGTTTCTGCTTTCGCTTCTACTTCTTCTTTTGGTTCAACTGGTGCAGCTTCTTTTTGTGGTTTTTTGATAACACCTTTAGTGTCCATTAAACCTTCAATAGACTTTGCAGCACCTTGTACTGAATCATTGTTCAGTAATGGGTTTGTGTTAGACATTTAAGTCCTCCTGTGGTTAAGCTGTCATTAGACTTGGCTTTGATTTATCAAAGAAAAAAAAATTTTCTTTGCTTATTCTAACTATAGTTAGAATTTTGTTTTCTGTTGTTGTTTTCTAAAATCTTCTAATTGTTTTTGAGCAAGTTTCCCTGTTTCAATAACAGTTTGAAGATGTTGTTCGACTTTTCCAACAACATTGTAGGCAATCCAAAGTTTTTCTCTGGTATCACTTTCTTTAGCACCTGTTTTTTCTAACAGTGCCTCAGAATAAAGTTTTTTTAGAGATTCTATTGCCTCTACAAAAATTTTATTCTCTAGTACCTGCTTGGCTTGGTGNGATCGGCTGACTTCCAGCGACCTCTCCGCCTGATCTTTGGTTTCCATTTAATCCTTGTACTTGTTGGCTGAACATATTAGTTGATTTTGTGGCTTGTTCAAGAATTTTGTTTTCTCCAGCCATCATCATCTTGTCTAAATCTGCATCAGCTTTAATTTTTGCAGTATCTAACTGAGTATTATATTTTAATGCCATTTCTTTTATCTTCGCTTCAAAGTCTAAAGCCATTTGTTGAGTTTTTTGTTGCAGTTCTTGAGCTTGTAATTCTAAATCTGCAATTTTTCTCTTATTCTCAGCATCAATTCTTGTAAATTCTATCTTCTCAATCGGTGTTAGAGGTGGTGGAGCAGGTGGAGGCATCATTTGTTTACCGACATCAGGGTTTACAAAGTAGCTTTCGATGTTTTTTAGACCTGCGTTCTCAATAATTTTAGATAAAGTGTTATACATATTCTTCAAAGTTACCATTGGCATCTCTTTTCCGCCTTGTAATTGGAATGCTTGAAGTTGTCTTTCTAAAATTGAGTTTAAAACTATTAATTGTTGCTCTTTTGAACCTGTACCTAAGCCAACAACGATTGAAATATTAAATCTATCTTTCCATTCAGTAGGTTTTACAGGAACATACTGATTGTTTATCATTACAATTCTTTCTTTGTCCTGATATTTTACCATCAGTTCAAATATTTTTTTAAATAAATCTTTAACACCAGTTTCGGCAAAGATTCTTGCAATCAATTCTGATCGCATTTGNGTTTGCGNCATNAACGCATTNACACCTGTTGCGGTTTTAGCATTGAGAGTGTCTGGATCTAAACCTTGACTTTGTTTAGTAACTCCAGTTCTCACCTCTCTAACACTATCAAGATATGTTAATAAAGGAAATGCTTGTTGTGAAATCGGTTGAGCTTGTAATGGCTGCATCACTTGGTTCGGTGGTTGCTTAGTTCTTACNACACCACCAGGTCTTGTCGTTAATAAGTCATCCATATTAACCATACCATCCATGATCGCNACTCTGTTNTTATTTGTTAGATACATATTATCCAACACTTGACGCATCACAGTTGATTTCATTAACTGTATGTCTTCAACTAATTCTGAAATTGATCTACCATAAAATCTATGTGGCATAGGAATTGGTGTTACAGTTACAAATGGAATATCATCACAAGGCATATTTTCTAAAATCATAGAACCNCTATCTCCTGCTGATACAATTCTTCTAAGTTCCGCAATACCATCTTCATCGTAATCGTATTTTACATAAGACTCATAGATTAAAACTTTTTCTGTAGATTTATCTGTTGCACTATCNACAGGAAACTCATCAATATTTCTTTGTCTTGTAATTTCTTCTGTGTTGTAAATATCTTCNTCTGATGTAGGTAGGTTATTAACTTCTTCTTCATCATAACCCATNGCNACNAAGTCTGATCTTGACATTAAAACTTTATGNGAAACAAANTCTGCGTCTTCGATTGATTTTGCGTTTCGGTCTATCAAGAATTCTTCAGGTGGCACAGATTCAATTTTGATTTTGCCATTCATNGAAGTTCTTTTAATTTTACAATTATATAAATTAAAATCTGGTTTCTCTACTNNNGANACATCTACTCCTTGANCTTCGTATTGTTCTAATAATTTTTCATAAGCATCTTTAGCTTTTTCATCTTCNTAAACTTCTTCTTCTAAAACTTCTATTTCATTGTANGTATCTTCTAAGGCATCCTTNTCAGCTTTGGTTAAATTTTTATAAGTTTCATGTTCAACCTTTTCGCTTTCNTCATAATAAATTTTTAAGAAACCATTTTTTTCAATTANTGCGTCTTTNAAAAAATTATAAAGTAATTGAAAGCCATTATTGTCTTTGTAGAAAACATGATTGAGATAAGCAGTTGCTTGTTCGGCAAGAGGTACATCTTCGCCTGTTACAGGTTCGCAACGAACTACTTTTTCGGATGCAGTAAATACTCTTAATAAATTTGGTAATAAACTTTCAACAGTGTCNGCAACATCNGTNGATACNACTTGTGATCTACCATCTATTTCAGTTCCAAGTTTGTCGCCTAAATAATATTCTAAAGATTTTCTTCTGGATTGAGAAAGATTACCTCCCAAGTAACCTAACGCATTTTCAATTTGATTTGAAAGTAAACTTCGTAATTTAGGATCTGATAATTCTATGATTTTTTTTGCCATATTAAACTATATAATTCGTATCTACTCTTATCGGTTTAGACCAGTCGGATCTTTCAACAGGTTCTACGATTGCACCATATCGAACAGAGTCGCAAAAGTGTGATGCCCAGTTGTGTAAGGGTTTGTTTCTAAAACAATTATTTTTTTCATCCCATCGTTTGCAGTACGATTTTAATGCCTCAATTAGCTTTTTGCAATTACTTTTATGAAAGTAACATTTCGGCAACATTCGTCTAACTTGCTCAATACCATCTTCTACACTAAGTTTAGGTGCGATGTCAAACTCTAACCCCATTTCTTTAGCTGTTTCCCACCTAGACTTATTCGTACCTATTTCTCTAACTCTAATATCATGGGGAGCTATATGCTTAGAATAGGTATAATTTTTTTCATCAATTACATTCAGGTAATGCTCTAATCCTTCACCTGAGTTTTCATAACAATCAATAATTCGAACCTCATCACCATGTCGTTGAGCAAAGGTTATGACAGTGCTATCGTTCATTCCTAGATCCCACCATGTTTCTACCTCTAGGTCTGGCTCAATGTCGAAATCTTTAATTCTACCTTTTTGCTCCAACTCCTCAATCACCTTGCCGAAATAAGAACCTGAGATTCCAGCTTGGAATGAGCATTCAAATTCTTGAGCATAACTTTCTGGCGACATCGTTTGTTTCGCAGCATCTAATTCTTCTTGAGCTATGATTTTTGTTTCTGAGGCTTTGAACACTTTGGTAAACCAATCTTTATTTGTTTTAGCTTTCTCATGTAATTCAAAGAACCAGTTTCTTCCCATCGGTGTGCCGATAAATATTGCGAAACCTTTTCTGTCGGATAAGCATGGTCTTAAGATGGTGTCAAAAAGGTCTGGCGAAAGGTTTTGTGTTTCATCGCATACTATCCCATCAAAATACTGACCTCTGATTGCACTAGAGTTCTCACCTCCAATAATTTGTATTCTGCTGTTGTTTACCGAAAAATCTACTCTCAGTTCCGACTCATTGAATTTTGTTCCTGGTATGGCAGAGGAAAATTGTTTGAGATAATCCCATGCAGTTGATTTACCTTGTAATCTATATGGCGAAATAAAGGCATATCTTGGATATGGTTTTGTGTTCGTCAAAGCAGCTTTGATTAAGTGGTTTATGGCGAAAACTGTTTTACCTCCCCTTCTGTGAACGATTACAACATTAAATCGGTTCATATCGCATTTTTTGTGCAAAAAATTTTGAATTTCTCTTGGTTTGTAAGGAATTACAATTTGTTTCATTTTAAAACAAAACCCCCCTAATGAATTGTAGTGTTTGAGTCAGGATAATCGCTTGGCAAAACAAATTGAGTTTTTAAGAACTCTGAGAAGTCGTTAGCTTCTGCCTCATCTCTAAAACCTTGAAAGTGTGTAATCACAATCGGTTTCTTAGTGGTTTTGTCTTTCATAATGAAGATTATTGTTTTTAGAAATGTGTCATCCATGTGTTTATACCATACATTAATTTTTATTTAGTCGCACAAAAAAATTTGGGGTATCGGCAAAAATAAAACCCCATGTTCTTGCTTTGTTCTTTCAAAAATCAACAAATTATTACTAACGATAATTTATGACTATCAATAGTAATAATAATTATTGTTGCAACCAGACAACATTGTTGCATTTTTGCCACTTCTCATGTGTATAATATGCTTTTTATGTGTGCAAGTTTTGTCAAACTTTCAGACTTATCAACACTTTTACAACATTTTATCAACATAAATTAATCTGGTTTCATCCAAGAAATAGCTAAATTCTGGTCATTATTAGACCTTATTTGCAAAGTTTCAGCAGCTTTTCCATAAGTTTTAGATGATAATTTACTAGCAGACCATTGAGAATGAGCAATCAGGATTTTGTAAAGATTTACCAAATTCTGTCCGCTTTTAGGATCTACAATTCCACCTTCAATTTTAACTTCAAGCTCTTTCCTCTTGTCCTCTAATTCGCTAAGTTTCAGGTCGATGGCTAATTCCTTGCTACGAATATAATTTCGCATAAGTTCTTCATCATTTATTAAATAAGTTCTGAACGATTGCCAACTTATAGGAACGTCATCCCTACTAAATAATTCTCTGATTGTCAGACCATCTGCAATTAAAGAAAGAATATGTGCTTTTAATTTATCGGTTAATTTTCTTTTTCTTCCTGCCATTTTTTTTTATAATAATTCTAAAGTGTGAGTCCAAGCACAGAAAGGAAAGAATAGAAATTTGCTCAGACTCACAGAGTTAATTAACTTAATTGGCTAATAACAACTAAAAGAGGGAGCTAGTAGCCAAGCAAAGAAATAACACAAGATATAGTATATTACAAATCAAAAGGCTTTTTTTTAGGAAAATTTGTTAAAGCATCAAGTGTAATAGGATTAATCTTAATTTTGCCTTCGAACATAAGGCGATCTATTTCTTTTTGTACTGTAAAAGCACCAAACCTTTTATTGTCCACAATCCACCGCATCTGCTCTGCGGAGAGCATCCCAACTTTTAAGTCGTTTTGTAGCTGCAAAACTATTTCAATTTTTTCGCCAGTGGTGTAGTCGTTACGATAGCTTAATTGTAAAGGTTCATTATTATAGTAATACATCAATCCTTAAACTTCTTAAATTTTTTAAATCCCTTATTACTATTGTTATTATTATTATTGTTATTACTCTTATAATACTGCCCAAATTTTGGGTAGTCTGATTGCTTAAATTTTGACACCCTCTTTACTGAAATTTTGGGTAGTCTTATTATATATCTATTAGCGGAGGATAATCTGTTAATAANTANATAACCATTATCAATAAGCTCTTTTTTAGCCTTTTGAAGTGTATTAACAGAACAACCTAATTTTTGGCACAAATTAGAGTTTCTGAGGTTTCTATAGTTCTCCGAAAGACTCCGAATATAGCAAAATAAGACTTTTGCCTCATTTCCTATATTTTCATCATATATGAGCTGATTTGGGATCATGGCNAACCCTTTTTTGACTTTTTCCATCTTCTTTAATTCCTTCCTTGCTAGACCTCTTTATATGTCAAATTTTGGGTAATCAATAAGAACATTTAGCGAACATATATTTTTATTCACTCTTAGCTTTTAACACTTGCAATATAGAACAAATGTTATATAAAAATAGTATGTTTAACAAATCAACAAAGGAAAGAAAAATGAGAAAACTATCAGAAGCAGCTCAAGTAAATAAATTATTAAAAAAGAAAGCAAAGGAATTAGGTCTTACAGTTACTGGATCTAGTAAAAATTATAGTATGGGGGATCATGTCAAAATTAATGTTTTGAAAGGTTCTGATAATGCTTTCAAAATATTAAAAGAATATTCTTATCAATTTGAATATGGAAAATTTGATGGAATGAATGACATTTATGAAATTACAAATAGTAGAGATGATATCCCACAGACTAAATATTTATTTATTCAAGATGAAAGAGCAAATCAAATTTTAGAATATTATGATGAAAATATATTTAGAACCGAAAAAAAGTGGATGTGGTTTGATAATGAATTAAGATGTTATGAATGGATCAAACAAATTAAAGATGAATTTAAAGATAATTGGCAAAAAGGATTAATGGATATTATGGAGGGTAAAATCGAAAAATACAAAGTTTTGAATGCTTAGATCGAAACACCCTCATTCTTGGGGGTGTCTTGAGGTTACTCCTCAACTGATGAGATCAGAAACTAAAAG
>FUFK010044088.1_pt1 | contig 18333 bp, 11 predicted proteins | sample 1021851 | NCBI WGS metagenome assembly FUFK01 (sample SAMEA51879418, study PRJEB19060) | metagenome
ACCTCTATTTAAAAGGAGATTTATACCTGCGAAACTTACTGATAATCCTTATCTTGCTCGAACAGGTGAATATGAGGCAAACCTTTTATCTCTTCCAGAGGTACAGCGTAAGCAACTTTTGGAAGGTTCATGGGACATTGCAGAGGGTGCAGCGTTTAGTGAGTTCAATAGGGATATCCATGTGGTTGAACCTTACGAGATACCCAGTTCTTGGAGAAAGTTTAGGACTTGCGATTATGGGTATTCTAGTTGGTCAGCGTGTTTATGGATAGCAGTAAGACCAGATAATAAATTAATTGTGTATAGAGAGCTATATACGAAGAAAAAAACAGCAGATGAATTAGCTGATATGATATTACAAATAGAGCATGAAGCTGATGAAAAGATTTGGTATGGTATATTAGACTCATCGTGTTGGCATAATAGAGGACAGATTGGTCCATCGATTGCAGAAACAATGATATTAAGAGGGTGTAGATGGAGACCTTCAGATAGATCTAAAGGAAGTAGAGTAGCAGGGAAAAATGAATTGCATAGATTATTAAAAATAGATGAAGAAACTAAAGAAGCAGGTATTGACTTTTTTAAGAATTGTATTAAACTTATATCTGAAATACCGCAGATACCTTTAAGTAAATCTAACCCTGAAGATGTAGACACTAAAGTAGATTATGACCATGGATATGATGCATTAAGATATGGCATTATGTCTAGACCAACTCCTAGAGGGTTGTATGACTTTTCCGAAACAAGTTGGAAAAAACCTTGGAAGCCTGCTGACCAAGTATTTGGATATTAAATATGGAAGAAGAAAAAAATATAGAAACCGAAATAGGTTTAGACATAGATGATACAGAACAAAATACATTATCAAGTTTTGTTTTAAGTAAATTTAATTATGCTAGTGACTCTCGTTACTCACAAGAAGAAAGATGGATGACAGCATATAGAAACTATAGAGGAGTCTATGGATCTGAAACACAATTTACTGAACAAGAAAAAAGCCAAGTCTTTTTAAAGATTACTAAAACAAAAGTTACTGCAGCATATGGACAGATTATTGATGTACTATTTGCAGGACAAAGATTTCCATTAGGTGTAGAGTCTACTCGTATACCTGAAGGTGTTGAGGAAGCTGTCAACTTTGATCCTAAGTTTCCTGAAGAACCTGAAGAAGAAGATACACCAAGTCTATTTCCACCTGGTTCAAAACAAGAAGAACTTGAGCTTGGTGCACTAGAAGAATTAAAAAAAGATTTAGAATTAAAGAAAGGTCCAGGTCTTACACCTACATCTATAACGTATTTCCCTGCAGATGAAGCAGCTAAAAGAATGGAAAAGAAAATACTAGATCAATTAGAAGAGTCTTCTGCTTCTAGGCATTTACGTTCTGCTGCATTTGAGATGTCTTTATTTGGTACAGGCATACTAAAAGGACCTTTTGCTTACGATAAAGAATACCCTGCTTGGGAACAAGATGAAGAGGGTAATCCTAATTATACACCAACAATGAGAACAGTTCCAAAAATAGAGTTCGTTTCTTGTTGGGATTTCTATCCTGATCCTGCTGCAAATGGTATGGATGAGGTAGAGTATGTGATTCAACGTCACAAGTTGAACCATGCTGATATGAGGGAATTAAAAAATCGCCCTCTGTTTGATGAAGAGGCCATTGATGAATGCGTATTGATGGGCACTAACTATACCAGAAAATGGTGGGAGGATGATTTAGATGATTATGATTCGACAAATATTAACGTGGATCGCTACGAAGTGTACGAGTTTTGGGGAAATGTTGACAAGTCTTATGCCGAAGATGCAGGACTTGATATCCCTAACGAGTACGAAGATTCTGACATGGTACAAGTCAATGCTTGGGTTTGTAACAACAAGATCTTACGATTGGCGATTAATCCTTTTAATCCTATTAGGATTCCTTATTTTGCTGCTCCTTATGAGTTAAACCCTTACTCTTTCTTTGGAGTAGGATTAGCAGAAAATATGGTAGATACCCAACAATTAATGAATGGGTTTATGAGAATGGCAGTTGACAATGCTGTTCTGTCAGGTAATCTTATCTTTGAAATAGATGAGACTAACTTAGTACCAGGTCAAGATTTAGAAGTGTACCCTGGAAAGATATTTAGAAGACAAGGTGGAGCACCAGGTCAAGCATTATTTGCGACACAATATCCGAATGTGTCATCACAAAATCTAATGATGTTTGATAAAGCTAGAGTCTTGTCAGATGAGTCTACAGGCATACCTTCTTATTCCCACGGACAGACAGGAGTACAAGGAACTGGCAGAACGGCTGCAGGGATATCCATGTTAATGGGCGCTGCACAACTAGCTATAAAGTCCGTGGTAAAAAATATAGATGATTATTTATTACAACCTCTAGGGGAATCTTTTTATAACTTTAATCAACAGTTTGACTTTGATCCTGAAGTTCAAGGTGATTTAGAAATAAAAGCAAGAGGAACAGAAAGTTTGATGCGTAATGAAGTAAGAAGTCAAAGACTATTACAACTTATGCAAATTGGTTCTAATCCTGCACTAGCACCTTTTGTAAAGTTCCCAGTGATACTAAGAGAGATTGCACACTCATTTGATCTTGATGCTGAGAAATTTGTGAACGATGAGAGAGAAGCATTGCGACAGGCTAAGATATTACAAGAGTCTGGTATGATGCAAGCACCTCCTCCTCAAGCACCTGCAGGTGGTCCAACACCACCAGAAGGAGCAGGCACAGTTCCACCTACTAGTCCTGCAGGGACAGGCAATAGTCAGATAGGTCCAGGTGGAGCACCAGAACCAGGTATGCCAGGATTTGCAGGCAGACCACCAGGTGAAGGAGAAATTCAGTGAGTCCAGAAATAGCTAGGAAGTTACTAGCAGTTGTAAATAATAAAAGTAGTATTGATGCTTTATTTGAATATGCAGAGGAAAGAATAAAGCAACATGTTAAAAATCTTATTCGTGAAACAGATCACGCTAAGATGTTAGCCATTCAAGGAAGCATACAAGAGTTACAGAGATTTGCTACTTTGAGGGATGAAGTAAATCAGAAAGCGAAAGAGGCAAAAGATGGAACAAGTAATAGGACCAGTTGAAGAACAAACTAACAAAATAATTGGCAACAGCTCTACAGATAATTTAAGAAATGCTAATGTCACTAAAGAACAACAAGATGCTGCCAAAAGAAAAAAAATTGTAAAAGATGCTACAGAGGGTAAAAAAAATACCAATGCAGATGTTGCTAAATTAAATTCAACTTCTGATGAAAAACTTCGAGAACAACTCTTTGCTCAAGAAGGTGTAATACCTGTAAAAGAAAAAAAATATACACCTAGTGATTACTTTAAAACTGAGATGATGAGCCAATGGTTATACGCTGAAGGTGAAGGTGATAAAGATGGTCAAAAAACTAATCAAGCATTTAAAGGAATACACATAGATTCTTATCCAGAGCTTGCTGAAGAAATACGACAAGGCAAATTAACAGACGAAAAAGTAGCAGAAATTATGTATAGACAATACACAGGTCAAAATGTTGCAGAAGGTGAGCCTAGTGAATTTAGAGATTTAAGTAAATTAGAAGATGTAAGCCCTGAAGCTGCAAAATTATTATTTATGGATGCAGGATATACAGGGAAGAACGCAGAAGCTATTAGGGACTTACAAAGATATTTAGGTGTTAAAGATGATGGTTTATTAGGGGAAGATACATTAGGAGCTATGCAGGGTTTTAATGCTGAAGCATATAGAGATCATTTAGGAACATTAGATAGATATAAAGATAGCCCAGTATACAATAGATTTTTTACTGAAGAGGAAAGAATAGAAAGAGGGTTATACAATAAACAAGCACCACAAATGGCAGAAGGCGGACTAACTGAAAACAATGATGATACACTTGGTGCTACAGAAAAAGAAGTAGCTGATGATATACCTGCTCAGATATCCGAGGGGGAATTAGTTGTGCCTGCTAATGTGGTTCGCTATCATGGTTTGTCTACTTATGAATCTTTACGTCAATCTGCTTTACTAGGCTTAAAAGGATTAGAAGAAGAAGGCCAACTAAAGAAAGTTGATGAGAATGGTATTCCTGTAGAGGAAGATAAAGAAAAAGATAAAAACAATAATGATGTAAAAGTACAAACTGTTAAAATGCTAACAGCTAAAGATGGTGCATTTCCAGATGTAAGTGGCGATGGTAAAGTAACACGTAAAGATGTTTTACTTGCTAGAGGTGTAAATCTACAAGAAGGTGGTTCTGTTGTAGTAGGCGGTGGTAGATTAGATACAGAAAAAAACCCCCCACCTTATGGAACAACTAAAAACCCACGAGGAGAAACTACAGTAAAATACGATCCACCAACAGGTACAGGTAAATATAACTACACTGAAGAAGGAATAGAAAAATTCATGAACGAAAATCCTGTAATTAATAATATGAGGATGGGCGGAAGAAAATCTTTTAGATATTATGATAAAGAAACAAATGAAATTGTTGTAGGCTCGCATGATACAGGATCAGGTATGGAAAGTTTTGATAAAAAAGAAACTAGATATTCCCCAGAAGAGTATTTCTCTCAAGATCAATTTACAAATAGTGAATATTTTAATCCTGCTGATTACTTCTCACAAGACCTACAAGGTGCAACAAAAGGCACACTAACAACACCTGAAGGTAAAGATTACAGACTAACTAATCCTAATTTAAAAATAACAGCAGAAGGTCCTAGAACACAAAACATTGTAGGTGGTGATTACACCGATGGTGCAAACTTACCTGGCTTTGGTGTAGATAAAGGAACAGGTGGAGGAGATAAAAAAGACACAGTTGATACTATTATAGATGAGTTAACTCCTTATGTAAAAGCAGGCTTTACTATAGGCGCATTAGATTTATTATTTAATCAAGGAAAAATAACAACAGCGGCATTTAATTGGGCAAGAAATAATATATTTAGTGGTGAAATTTTTAATCCTCAAAATTGGAAAGATTTTAAATATCAAAGTGTTTCAGGTTCAGGCGGAGCAGGTGCAGGAACAGGTGGAGGAGCAAGTGGAGCAGCAGGCACTGTAGGAAATACAGGGCAAAGTGTTATTAATTCAGGTGGTAAATATTATATAAGAGCTGCAGATGGTTCAGCTATTGAAGTAGCTGTTGATAAAGTTGATTTAAAAACAATGACATTAACTTCTCCTGTTCAAGACATATCTGGTGCTTTAGTTAAAAATGTTACAGTAGGTAAACATGTTATACCTGTAGGTTCAAAAGTAACTGCTACTCCTCTTTCTAGTGGGGGTACTGGTGGTATAGTTAAAGGAACTAAATATACAACTACTCTTAAAGATGGTACAGAAGTAGTGTTAAGTGCAGAAGACGCTTTTGTTCTATCTAATGGTAAAATGGGTGTACCACCTACAGATTTAAGAAAATATAATACAGGAGAAGGTGCTTTAACCACAACTGCAGATGGTGTATGGAATTGGAAGACAGGTTTAGCTGCAGTAGGTGCAGGACTATCTTTATATGATATTATAGAAAATGGACCTAGTGTTGCAAACGTTGCAGGGTTAGGATATTCAGTAGGAGTCTTAGCACAAGGCGGAGTATTCGGAGCTTCAGCAGCAGCAGCTACAGCAGGAGCAACAACAACAGGAGGAGTAACAACAGCAGGAACAACATTAGGCACTGCAATATCTGTACTAGGTTGGGTAGCATTAGCTGCAGGTCTTATCGAGCTATTTAGTGGACCTCCTAGTACTTATGTAGGAGAAGCAGCTATTGATTTTGATAAAGACGAATATAGTGCTGATGATATTTTAGTAGGGGGTTTTACAGGATCTAAATTTTCTCAAGAAAATAGAGATGGAGCAAAAGCTATAATAAGTACTGCAGGAGGATACGTAGCTGCTATAGAAGAATCTCTAGAAATAAATATAGGTGGCGAATTGTTCGTAGATGTAGGCGATGTGTTTGGTCTTCGCTATGGGTACGTTGATGGTTATGATGAATTAGGAATGTATAAATACCATGAAAAAGATTTAGATTATACATTACTATCTGGTCAAGGACAAGTTGGTAAAGGGCTACGAGGAAAAGATGCAGCAGAACAATTAATGAATAAAATTAATGACGATATAAATGTTGTTACTATGTTTGCTTTAGCAGATAAAGCAGCAGGAGGAGAAGGTTATGCAACATTTGATAGAATGACAGAGTATCGTACAAAACTTAGTGTTTTATCTACATATAAACCTGCAATGGCAGGATCAAGTACTCAAGCAGTATTAACAGAGCAAGAAAGAGATTTGCTATTAGGATTTCAACAGAAAGAGTTTGCAAAAGTTACAGGTGCAGAATTAGCAGAAGTGCTAACATTATACGATAAAATAGAACCTGTTCATATTAGAAATCAATACCAAAATTTTAGTGGTTATGGTGGATAACTTTTGCGTATTGGCTACCGATCACCCTGTGTAAACAGCTACTGGTTGCCCTGATACAAGGAGACTAAAATGTCAGAAACTAATGAAGAAGTCAAAGTTACCAAAGACGAAAAAACAGGTGACACAATAATGAAAAAACCTACAAGGTATAAAAGGCTTGATCCAACAGCTCAAGAACTTGCTGCCGAAGAGGAATTAAAAGCTAGAGAAGAAGCTAATGGTCTTGCTACTGAAGAAGTAGATCAAGTAGCTGCTACTCCAGAAGAGGAGTCTTTTAAGAAAAGATATGGAGATCTTAGAAGGCATGCTCAAAAACAAGCAGACGATAAAGATAAAGAAATTGCTACATTAAAGCAACAGTTATCACAAGCTACAGAAAAACAGATTAAGCTACCTAAAACCGATGAAGAATTAGAGGCATGGTCTGCTGAATATCCTGATGTTGCTAGGATTATTGAAACAATTGCTATTAAGAAATCAAAAGAGATGAATAAAAATATTGAAGAACGATTAGAAAATCTAACTCAAAAAGAATTAAAATCATCTAGAGATTTAGCTGAAAGAGAATTACTATCAATACATCCTGATTTTGAAGAAATTAGAAACGATCCATCATTCCATGATTGGGCAGAAGAACAACCTGATTATATTCAAACAGCATTATATGATAACGAAACAGATGCAAAAGCTGCAGCACGTGCTATAGATTTGTATAAGGCAGATAAAGGAATTAAGAAGAAAAGAAAATCTTCTAAGTCAGCTGCTCAAAATGTTTCTGTTAAAGGTGGATCACAGCCTTCTGATACTGCTACAATAGGTGAATCTATTAAAGAATCAGATGTAGCTAAGATGACAGCACAAGAATATGAAGCTAATGAAGAAANTATAGCTAATGCAATTCGTTCTGGTAGTTTTGTTTATGACATAAGCGGAGCTGCTAGACAGTAGATATAGGTTGACAAAACCTATTTTTTGTATATATATGTTACATATATACTACACTCGTAGTAGGCCGAAGGTTGTCAAATACGTTTGACATTTTCCCACCCTACATTTTATCAAACGAAATTCAACTCAGGCTACCTGATGTTATGGCCTCTAGGCATAGACACCCATAAAACTCATCAGCCCTTACGATGTCGAGTTATCGTTTGTTGGCCCTTAATTATATTATAGGAGATACAAAATGGCCTTTAAAGTAGCGTCAGGTTATCAAAACCTACCTAATGGTAATTTCTCTCCAGTCATTTACAGTCAGAAGGTTCAGCAAGCATTTCGTAAGAGTTCTGTTTCTGAGTCCATTACTAATAGTGACTATTTTGGAGAAATTGCAAACTTTGGTGACACAGTTCGTATCATCAAAGAGCCTGAAATAACAGTTAAAGAATANGCTAGAGGTACTCAAATCGTTCCACAAGATTTAGACGATGAGGATTTCAGCTTAGTTGTTGACCAGGCAAATTACTTTGCTTTTAAAGTAGATGACATTGAAGAAGCTCATTCTCATNTTAACTTTGAAAGCATGGCATCAGATCGTGCAGGCTATCGACTCCGTGATCAATATGACCAAGAAGTTTTAGGATATTTATCTGGATATAAACAATCCTCTTTAAGCACAGCAGCAGGAGCAGTAAACGATGTCGTTTCTGGTACTAAAGCTGTTGGCACTGCAGGAACAGATGAACTTCTAACATCTATGAAGTTGANAAAAGATTCTTTTGGAAACATCACAACTTCTTCAGCAGGGGATCATTCAATCCCACTAGCAATTAGGCTACCAGGTGCAACATCAGTTGCAACTGCTACAGCCACACCTTTACAGGTTGTTGCTAGAATGGCTAGACTTCTTGATCAACAACAAGTTGATAAAGACGGAAGATGGCTCGTAGTAGATCCAGTGTTCATTGAATTACTTGCAGACGAAGACTCAAGATTACTTAACAATGATTACCGAAATAAAGGTGATCTAGAAAGTGGTCTAGCAGTTGGGCAACTACATGGATTCGATGTATATGTTTCAAGCAACCTACCTTCAGTTGGAACTGGTCCTGCAACCTCTGGTTCAGCAAACCAAAACTCTAACTATGGTGCGATTGTTGGTGGACATAGTTCAGCAGTTGCTACTGCTTCACAAATNAATAAAGTNGAATCTTACAGAGATCCTGATTCATTCGCTGATATCGTCAGAGGAATGCAGATGTATGGAAGAAAGATNCTTCGACCTGAAGCAATNGTAACAGCTAAATATAACGCAGCGTAAAGGAGATTAACTTATGGCAACTTATGACTTAACAGCTAAATCCACTACAGGCGTTAGTGCTGATTCTAACACCAATTTTCCTGCTAGTGTAAATCCAGGAGCTTATGTTCTAGAAAAAGAATTAGATATTGCTCAATTAGTAGCTGATGGAACTTTTTCCAATGTTACTAGTGGTGATGTCTTTCAATTACTAGAAGTTCCTGCTAATACTATTGTATTAACAGCAGGTGCTAATGTAACTACTGCTTTTACAGGCGGCTCTGCTGCTGCAGATATTGATTTTGCAGGCGGAGATGACATTGTAGACGGTGGTGACTTAACATCAACTGGATACCTTGCAGCAGGTACTAACGGTCAAGCTAACATTATCAACACAGGTGCAGCAAACACATTTACTGCTCTGCAATCAAGTGCAGACACTATTGATGTGACTATTTCTGCAACTGATACTAACTGTGTTAGTGGAGTACTAAGACTTTATGCAGTCTGTTTAGACATTTCTTCTCAACAAACAGGAAGAACTGAAGTAGATAGAGATTTAGTCTAGTATAAATTATTACTTAGCGTAGGAGGGGCAGGTATGTACCGCCCTTCCTACAACAATAAAAGAGAAAATTATGGCATATACTTATATAGAAGTTTGTAACGAAACCCTTAGAAGATTAAATGAAGTAGAGATGACTTCATCACAATTTTCTGGAGCTAAAGGAGTACAAGCTTTAGTAAAAGATGCTATTAATAATGCACAAAGAGATATTTACTCTAGAGATAGAGAGTGGCCTTTTGCGTATGCCACAACAAGTCAAACATTGACAGCAGGGACAAGAGAATACGCCTTGACAACTAATTATTTGTCAATAGACTTAGACACTGTTTTAATAGATAGAAACGACAGTCTAGATATAGAAGAAAAACATTTAACACCGATATCATACACAGAGTATGTAGATCGTTATATAGAAAGAGATGAACAAAGAGATTCAAGTGATTATGAAACACCTGAATTTGTATATCTTACACCAGATTATAAATTAGGAGTTAGCCCAACTCCAGATAAAGCTTATGTTGTAAAATATACTTATTATAAAGTTCCGACAGAATTATCTGCATCAGATGATGTGCCAGAAGTACCAGTTCAATATAAAAATATATTAATAGATGGTGCTATGTATCATATGTATATGATGAGAGATAATATAGAACAGTCAGACAGATCAGCTAGGGCATTCGAGGAGGGCATTGACCAAATGCGTTCAATATTAATAAACAGATATATTAGAATGCGTGATACGAGGGTTAGTGATGTAATTAATGACTGATAGGTTACAAACTGCAAAAGTATTATCAAGAGGTGGTTTGTATACCAATGAGGATTTCTTAGCTTTAAGTGATACACTACCAGGAGCTGCTACAGGATTGGTTAATTTTGAAGTAGGTCAATATGGAGGCTATAGAAGAGTAAGTGGGTATAAATATTTAGATTCATCCTATAGTAGACCTGCAGGAACAGGAGCGGCATTAGGAGTATTTATTTATAACGGCTCTATATATACTGCAAGAAAAGAAGCATCAGGAAATGATTATGATGTTCTTAAATATGTTTCAGGATCAGGGTGGGCAACAACAAGCTTAACATCAGGTCAAGTAGCTACTGATGTAGTAAGAGTAAGAGGATTAAATCATTCTTTTACAGGAAGTAAAACTTTAATACTTACAGATGGTATTAACTACCCAATGAGATTAGTTGATACTACATGGACAAAATTAAACGGTTCAGCAGATGTAGATAATGCCAAGTTTGCAGAAGTATATAGAAATCATTTATTTTTTGCAGGCATGAGTCAAAAACCGCAGTTACTAGTATTTACTGCACCTAATAGCGATAGCGATTTTACAGCAGCTAGTGGGGCAGGAGTTATAAATGTAGGTTTTGATATAATGGGCATTAAAAGATTTAGAGATGCTCTTTATATTTTTGGTAAAACNGATATAAGAAAATTAACAGGTAGTTCTACAGCAAACTTTAGTTTAGCAGAAGTATCAAGCAGTGTAGGATGCCTAGCAAGTGATAGCATAGTAGAAATAGGTGGTGATGTATTATTTTTAGCACCTGACGGTATAAGAACTATTCAAGCTACAGAAAGAATTGGTGATGTAGAATTAGCAACTATTTCAAAACCTATTCAAAATGCGTTACAACTGATAGATATAGATTTTACATATGAACAATGTGTATCTGTAGTAGTAAAAGAAAAATCACAGTTTAGATACTTATTTGGTAAAAGTAGTTTAGGTACTACAAGCACTGCAGGATTTATAGGAGCACTAAGAACATCAGATCAAAGATCAGGATGGGAATTTGGAGATTTAAGAGGTTTTCAAGCTAATTGTGCAACTAGTGGTTATATAGGTGATGATGAATATGTATTACACGGAGATTATGATGGATACATATACAGGCAAGAACAAGGTGGAACATTCCAAGATAATAATGTTTTTGCTTCCTATAAAACACCTTTTTTAGATTTTGGTAATCCAGAACTAAGAAAATTATTTAGTAAAGTATCTATATTTACAAGACCTGAAGGAACTAACACATTTTTAGTTACAGCAGATTATGACTGGGATGACGCTGATGTATTTAGTCCAAATGACTATAGTATAACTTCTACAGGTGCAAGAGCTGAATATAGAGATACAGCAACAGAATATGGTACAGCAGGTTTTGTATACGGAGGAGCAACAAAGCCAGTTATAAGAGAGAATATACAAGGATCAGGAAGATCTATGTTATTAAGATTTGTTACAACAGCTAGTGCAAACCCATTTAGTATATTTGGGTTTTCAATACAATACGAGGAGGCAGGGTTAAGATAATGGCAGGATACGCAAGACAAAGTTCAAGTAGTATAGCAGATGGTGAGGTAATCACAGCCGCACCACTTAACAGTGAGTTTGACGCATTATTAGCGGCATTCGCATTTAGTGGAGGACATAACCATGATGGAACTTCTACAGAAGGTGCTTATGTAGGATTAATAGCAGATGTAGATGCACTAAATAAAATAGTTGTTGACACATCTAATAATAGACATGGTTTCTTTGTAGAAGTATCTTCTTCTGCAGTAGAACAAATAAGAATACAAGATGGTGCAATCGTTCCTGTAACAGATAGTGATATTGATTTAGGAACTAGCTCATTAGAGTTTAAAGATTTATATATAGACGGAACTGCTTACATTGACACTCTTGAAGTACATGTAGGTGCTACATTAAGTGCAGGTGTACTAACCTTACCAGATGGATCAGCTTCTGCTCCAGTCATTACAAATGCTAGTGATACAAACCAAGGTCTATACTTCTCAGGTACAGATGAAATGTCATTTACTGCAGGAGGTACTGCTCAAGTTACTTTTGCTGATGGTGCTATTAAACCAGTTACAGATAATGATATTGACTTAGGTACATCCTCTTTAGAATTTAAAAACTTATATATTGATGGCACAGCTAATATAGATACTCTTGCTGCTACTACTATGAGTGGTGATTTAGCTATGGGCAGTAACAAAGTCACAGGTTTGGCTGCTCCTACTGCTGACGGTGATGCCGCAAGAAAAGTATATGTAGATGATTCTATTGCTTCGGCTGAAGGTCTTACACAACTAGCAGGTATTATAAATGTCAATGGCTATCACTTTACTGGTAGTTCTGGAGAAAATATTACATTTAAACCTGTAGGCAGTGCATCAACAGTATCTACACAAGACACTGATGGAGAGTTTGTAGCTCTTGTTCTTAAAAATGAAAGTGATGCTGCAGATACAACAGGCATAGCTTCTCTTAGGTTTGATTTAGAAGATACAGGCGGTAACGCTGTAGATGCTGCTAAAATAGCAGTTAAGAAAGAACAATCATTTACTGCTACTGCTTCAACACAAGATGCTAAAATAGTTTTTTCTACATCTTTAAATGGTACATTAACAGAATATCTTGCTTTAACTAGTGCAGGTGCGTTGCTTCCTGTAGCAGATAATACAGTAGATATTGGTTCATCTAGTTATGAACTAAAAGATATTTATGTAGATGGCACAGCATATTTAGATGCTATAGGTTTTGGTACTACATCAATAACTCTTCCAACTTCAGATGGTTCAGCTAATCAAATTCTTAAAACAAATGGTTCAGGAACATTGTCTTGGGCAGATGATTCTCAATTATCAGGTGCAGTAACAAGTGTTACATCTATGCTAAACGCTAGTTTAGTAATAGGTAGAGATGCTGATAATGACATAGATTTTGGTACAGATAATACTATTATATTTAGAGCAGAGGGTGCTGATCAAGTTAAGATAACTAATGGTGCAATACTTCCTGTAACAGATGACGATATAGATTTAGGTTCAGGTACAGCACAATTTAAAGATGGGTATTTTGACGGTACTGTAGAAGCTGATGCAATTACAGTTGGTGGTGTAACTCTTGCAGAAACAATAGCAGATACAGCAGGTGCTATGTTTTCAAGTAATACTGAAACAGGTGTTACAGTAACATATCAAGATAGTGATAATACTATCGATGTTGAAATTGACGCAGCTCAAACAGCTATTACATCTTTATTAGCTACTGATATAAAAATTGGTGAAGATGATCAAACAAAAATAGATTTTGAAACTGCTGATGAAATACATTTTTATGCAGCTAATGTAGAACAAGTATACTTAGCTGATAATATATTTGGGCCGCAAACAGATAGTGATGTTGATCTAGGTACAACAGGCGTTAGATGGAAAGACGCTTATATAGATTCTGTAACAGTTACAGATAATGTAACAGTAGGAGGTAATCTTACTGTTAATGGTACTACAACAACTGTAAACTCAACTACAGTGACTATAGATGATCCTATATTTACATTAGGTGGAGACACTGCTCCTGGTTCGGATGATAACAAAGANAGAGGTATNGAGTTTAGATATCACACAGGTTCTGCTGCTAAAGTAGGTTTNTTTGGNTATGATGATTCTGCAAGTGCATTTACATTTATNGCNGATGCTACAAANTCTTCAGAAGTATTTAGTGGTACAGCAGGTAATGTAGNTTTTGGTNNNATTGCAGGNACANTAACAACTGCTGCTCAAACAAATATTACTTCAGTAGGTGCTTTAGATGGAGGTTCTATAACTTCAGGATTTGGCACTATAGATACAGGCTCTTCTAACATAACAACAACAGGTTTAATATCTGGTGGTTCTTTAGATATTGATGATGTATTAATTAATGGTACTACAATAGGTCACACAGATGACACAGACTTAATGACTCTGGCTTCTGGTGCTTTAACTGTNGCAGGTACTATAGAAGGTACTACAATTACTGCNTCTACTGCNNTNGTNCCTGATGCTTCAGGTGGTGCAGANTTAGGTAGCACATCTCTTGANTGGGGTGATTTATANATTGCAGATGATAAGAAAATTTATCTTGGNTCAGATCAAAACTTTAGTATTGAGTATGANGAAGACGGAAATGATACTACAGCAGTTGTAGCTGCAAATGGTGTTAGTTTTGCTCCACATGGCTCTAGTTCAGGAAATGGTACAGAATTAAGATTTCAAGAGTTAGCAGCTAATGGTGCAAACTATGTAGGTTTTAAAGCTCCAGATTCTATATCATCTAATGAAGTATGGGTATTACCTAATGCAGATGGTAGTGCAGATCAAGTTCTTAAAACAGATGGTTCTAATACTTTATCTTGGGCTGATGCAGGTGGTGGTGGTACTGTAGATATGGTTGCAGATGGTGATATAGCTATTAGAAAACCAGTTATACGAACTGCTGCAGGTAAAGCACAACAAGTTGCATATGCAGATGCTGCTGCAGGGGTAGGTACAGCAGTAGATTTAGACACTTCAGTTAATGGATCAGACAATTCTGCAGCTTTAGTATATTTAGATGGTGTAGGCACTAAAAAAACTTTTGTAAAAATTTATTGTGATGGGGGAAGTAGTAACAATATAACAGCAATAGCATTTACTGTAGATAATAATGGAGATAGAACAATTAGTGCAGGTACTCCTGTGACTTTAATTTCTAATGACACAGAATGGTTAAGTGCTGTTTTTGATCCTGATACTGATAGAGTTATTGTTGTGTATAGGAATGGTGATGATAATAACACACCTTACTATAATGTTGTTTCTGTTGATGGTACAACAATAACTACAAGCACGGCTGCTGCAATAGATTCTACAAGCACTATAGATGCTCGGAATACTCAAATATCTTATGATACTTCTGCGGATAGAGTTGCTGTTGTATTTTATGATCAAGGAAACGATAATGGTAAAATTAGAAGCTATGTAGGAACTGTTACAGGAGGTACAACTAATTCTGTTGCCTGGGGAAGTAATGTGTATGCAGATACTGATACTAGTGTAGGTAATGTTCTCACAAGACTTGTATATGATACAGGAACAAATAGACATTTATTAATATGGAGAGATGATAATGGAACACAAAGTCGAGTAGGAACATTAACAGGTTCTTCTACAAACACTATATCTTGGGGTAATCAAACAACTTTATATAGTACTACTACAGCAAGTGACCAAATGGTTACATATGAACCAACCCAAGCAAAATGTGTTGTAGGCTTTAGAAGTGCTTCATCCACACAAAGTTTTGGTGTAGTAACTATAACTGCAGGCACAACAAACACAGCAGCTATAGGTTCTTTAGTTACAGTAACTCGTGATGACGATAGCATAGGCAATACTGCTCTAACAGCTTTTGCGGCTAGTAAAGTTGGTTATGTATACAATACTTCTAATGCAGTCAAGTTTGTACCTTTTACTATATCAGGTACAAGCCTATCAGCAGGAACTGTTGTTGATGTAGTTTCAGCAGATACTGCTTATGTTATGGCAGAAGGAATAGTTGCAACAGGGCAAGTATTAATAGCCTATGAAGATAACAATACAAGTAAAACTGTAATAGAATATCGTAGTGCTACTATATCAGAGGGAGGAGCTTCTCCTATCACTAAAGATAATTACTTAGGAGTATCTGCTGCTGCAATATCCGATGCCGCTACAGGTAAAATAGTTATACCTGGTGGAATATCAGAAGGGCATTCTTCACTTACTGTAGGTGCTAGATACTTTACAAATGGAGCAGGTACTATAGGTCTTGCAGGAGATGACTCCGCTATACAATTTTTAGGCAAAGCTGTATCAGCTACACAAATACAATTACAAGAAGAAGAATTTAATTTTTATGGAACAGCAAATGGAGCTATAAGTGCAGGCGATCCTATAGAAATTGAATCAGATGGTAATATAAAAAAGATTGTAGGACAAGCTATATCCGCATCTCAAACTAATGATTTTTACACAGGAGATGTAGAATATTCAGATGGTGTATATGATCCAGATACCGATAGACATGTTGTATTTTATAGTGATTTAGATAATAGTGGATATGGTAAAGGTGTTGTTGGACAATACGACAGTGGAACTAATTCTATATCATGGGGAACAGCCGTAGCATTTACTTCAGGGTATGTTAATGGTGCTCAAAATATAGCAGCATGTTATGATGAGGGTGTAGACAGAGTTCTTCTTGCCTATAATAGTACTGATGGAAGTTCTTATAAAGGGCGAGCTAGAGTTGCAACAATTACTGGAGGTACAACTAATAGTGTAGCATTTGGTACAGAAGCCGATTTCCATGATTATCAATGTAGATATATAACTGCTGTGTATGCGGAAGACGCTGAAAGGTGTTGTATAACTTTCTTTACAGAAGGTAGCAGTGGTAGTGATGAAGATGTTGGATCACTAGTAGCACAAATAACTGGAGGTACTACTAATACTGTAGCATTTGGTAGTAATAACTGGGTAAATAGTCAAGGTAATACAGAATATCCTCATGCTTGTTATGATAAAAATGCTAATAAATTATGTTTAGCCTACAAAGATGCTGCCGATTCTAGTAAAGGTAAGATAATATATTCTGATGTAACAGGAGGTACTAGTAACTCTTTGAGTTGGGGTGGTGAAGAACAATTTTGTACAAGTTGTGGGCAATTAAATCTGACATATTTAGATACAGTTTCAAGAACTATTTTAATAGCAGCTAATAGTGGTAAAATATCTTATTTCTTATTTAATCTAACTTCTAGTGTACTACCTTCAACATCTGGAGATTTACAGGGTTCTGGTAGCAGCTTATTATTTGGAAAAGCATCTGATGGAATATCGACAGGAACAAGTACATCAGAAAATTTTATATATATGATGAGAGACGGTTCTGACAGTAATTTAAACAAATTTCAAGCGTTAGATGTTAGTGGTACAGGCGTAACTGCAGGAACTATAACTAAAATAGATTCAAGTAAAGATTTAGCAGCTACTGATGCTTTAATTGTAGTGTATGATCCTGATGCCGAGAAATATGTGCTACACCTAAAAGACAGCACAGATGATAATCATGGTTTAACTTATATAGTTACGCCATCAGTAGCAAGTACAAAAGCCAATTTTGATGGTTTTGCTCAATATGCTGCATCTAATGGAAATGCAATAGGCATTAGTTTAGATTATGACATTGATGATAACCAATCAGGGTTAACAATAGGCAGTACATACTATTTAGACGATAATACTGCCCTGACAACCACATCAACAAGTAATCAAAAAGTAGGAGTTGCTTTAAGTGCAACTGAGCTACAAATAGTAAAAACATAGGAGAATAATATGAAAACTATAGTAAGAAAAAGTGATAATGTAAGTTTATATTTATACCCAGATGATAAAGAAATTACTTTAGAATCTAATAGGACTGTTATAGGTCCTACAGATAATCCTGAATTATATATTGCTGATTGTAATTCTAGTAATGTAGATGTACACACAGGAGTAGATAATAAAGAAGATTACTGGGGGCATAAATATAAACACGATGGTTCATCCTGGTCTGCTAATACTTCTTTTAAAGGATCGATATCTTTAGCTAAAGATATTAGTGCAGGAATAAATGAGATTGAGCTTAGAAAAAGTAATCCTTTTACTAGTTCTGGAACAATTAAAATAGGTACAGAACAAATTACTTATACAGCTATTAATGGTAATACATTAACAGGGTGTTCTAGAGGAGCTAACTCTACTACAGCAACAGCTCATACTATATTTGAGTCAGCTACACAAATATAAATAAGGAGAGCACATGGCCAAACCAACAGTAGCCTCAGTGGATCAAAAAATTGAGTCACATGTTGACGCATGTGCTGACCGATATGATGCAATAGATAAAAGACTTTATAGAATAGAGTTTATATTAATTGGTGCATCAACAAGCGTAATAGGATTATTACTAAAGTTAGTATTATTTTAGAAGGATAGAAGATGGAAAGAGTACCATTAACAGATATAGAAAAAAAGAATAGAGCACGTGCTTTAACATATTCAAANGCATTAAANTTNNNNAATGGTGGTTCAATTTATGGCTCTGGTAATTTTGTTTTTGATGCGAACACTCAAAAACTTATAGATGATGCTTTAGCTAAATATAATACTAGCGGTTCAGGTGGTTCAGGTGGTTCAGGTGGTTCA
>FUFK010061769.1_pt1 | contig 18322 bp, 18 predicted proteins | sample 1021851 | NCBI WGS metagenome assembly FUFK01 (sample SAMEA51879418, study PRJEB19060) | metagenome
TGTTGATATACAAATGGTAATGCCGGAGGATAAGAATGGAAAAAAGTAATGGTGAGATGAAAGTATTATTAAAATGCGACCATTGTCAAAGGGATTTTAATTATACGCAGATGTATTATTTTCAAACATGTAATCCGGAGGTATATAGTGATTATGATAAACTTTGCAAAGAGTGTTATGAGTTTTGTGTTAGCACTTCTATTTTTACACAGTAGAGCCAGCTATGACTGATAAACCTTCTGTAACCAAATTAGATTTTAGTCGCAGTCCTGTTATTGCAGACTTTATGCAATCAAAAGGATTTGTACGAGGTATCATGGGTCCGGTAGGAAGTGGTAAGTCGTATGCGTGTTGTGCTGAATTATGGAGACGAGCAATACAACAAAAGCCTTCACCAAGAGATGGTATCAAACATAGCCGCTTTGCTATTGTAAGAAACACTCACCCTATGTTGCGAACCACCACACTCAAGACTTGGTTGGAGTTGATGCCGGAACATATATGGGGTCATGTAAAATATGCGCCACCAATAACGCATCATATCACTTTACCTAGCAAAGAGGGTGCCGCTGGTATAAACTGCGAAATAATTTTTTTAGCCTTAGATGACCCTAAAGATGTACGAAAACTTTTATCTTTAGAATTGACTGGTGCCTGGGTCAATGAGTGTCGTGAATTACCCAAAGCTGTAATTGATGGATTGACACACAGAGTAGGAAGATATCCAAGCAAAGCAGATGGTGGACCCACTTGGCATGGAGTAATTTTAGATAGTAACCCCTGCGATACGGACCATTGGTATTATCATTTAGCTGAGGGTAAGGATAGACCTAAAGGTAAATATGCCTGGGAGTTTTTTAAACAACCATCAGGCGTTATTGAGATGGATATACAAGATGTACCAGAGGATATGCCGGAGGCACATGGATTTATAAATGCTTGTCAAAAATGGTGGCGAACAAATCCACAAGCTGAAAATTTGCCGAACCTTCCTACTGGTTATTATGAACAACTACTCGGAGGTAAAAATTTAGACTGGATAAAATGTTATGCTCAAGGTAAATACACCTATGTCCAAGAAGGTATGCCTATTTGGCCAGAATATGATGATACAACTATGGCGAGTGATTTAGAAGTTGAACCTGGTATTCCGGTACAGGTTGGGATTGACTTTGGTCTAACGCCAGCTGCAGTATTTGCACAGCGTATGAAAAATGGCACTTGGCATATCTTACATGAGTTAGTTACCTTTGATATGGGTTTAAATAGATTTGTAACCATGTTGAAAGAAGAGATGGGTATATATTTTCCAGGGTGTCAGTTTATGGTATGGGGAGACCCTGCAGGCCAACAAAGAGACCAGATATATGAAACTACAGCTTTTGACCANATGCGAACTATGGACATAGTAGCACGCCCTACAGCCACTAATGATTTTAAAGTTAGACGAGAGGCTATGGCTATACCTATGCAACGATTAATACATGGTAAGCCAGGCTTTCTTGTAAATAAAAAATGTGAACGATTACGCAAGTCTTTATCTGGAGGCTACCATTTTAAAAGAATATCTATGGGCGCTGGTCAAGAAAGATATCGTAGCACACCTAATAAAAACGAACACTCGCATATTGGAGATGCAGCTGGATATTGTTTGCTAGGCGGAGGAGAACATAGAGACATGACAGTGCGAAAAAAAACAGGGGCAAAAATTATGCAACCAAAAGCTAAAGTATTAGACTTTGATGTTTTCACCGCATGAACTAAATACAATCATGCGTTTGGATTGGCCGAGACAAAGAATAGTCCGCTGGCACCCTACGCATTTTAATATGATGACTCTTAATGAGTTTGATAAAAGAAACTTACCTGTTTATCAATCAAAGATGAACCTTTTTGAAAACCTTATTGACAAAGGTTTATGCTTTACTGGTATGCAAGAAAAAAAAATATATGCTATGTTTGGTATGTGGGAACTATGGTCTGGAGTATACGAGGCATGGCTCATTCCTAGTGCAGATATTTCTGAAAAAACTTTTAGGTTTCATAGAAGTGCAAAGCTATTTTTTGACTATGCTGTGAACAAACTGAGTATAAAAAGATTACAAATCATGGTTTGTTCTGATAATGTTCTGGCTGTTCGTTGGGCAAAGGTATGTTACTTTAAAATTGAGGGTACTGCTAGAAAGTGGGGTCCTCTAGGAGAAGATTATTATATGATGGCAAGGGTATTTTAGATGGGCGGATTATTTAGTTCACCAAAACCACCACCTCCACCACCAACACCAGAGGTGGATAGAAGAAGTGCTGCTCTTGAAGAACAAGAAAGAAGAGAGAGAAAAAGTCTGCGTGCAAGAAGAAAAGCAAGAACGCAATCTGCAAGAGCATTGATGACACAAGTAAGAACTTCACCGGTAACTGGTGAGGGTTCTGATTACGGACAGGCTACAACTTTAGGACCAGATGTTAGAAATCCAAGATAAAATGCCAAAAAGAGAATACATTAGAAACCCAAGACTAAAGCCACAACCCAAAAACAAGGAGAAAAAATAATGTATCATACCTCTAAAAAAAAGAAAAAAAATTTAAAAAAAGCTATGGCGAAAAAATATGGTAAGAAAAAAACATAGAGAAATACAATGGTGGCAAAAAGGTTTCAAAATCCTAAAGGCGGCCTTAATGAGGCTGGAAGAAAACATTTTAAAAAAACTGAAGGGGCGAATCTCAAAAGACCAATTAAGAGTGGGAACAATCCTCGTAGGGTTAGTTTTGCTGCTCGTATGGCTGGTGTAAAAGGCCCTATGAAAGATGACAAAGGCCGCCCTACAAGAAAAGCGTTAGCCTTGAAAGCCTGGGGATTTGGAAGTGTTGCCGCTGCAAAATCGTTTGTAGCAAAAAATAGAAAGACATAAATGGCATTAGAGGTAAAAGAATTAAAAAAAAGATATAAGGTTTGTGAAACACGCAAAGAAATGTGGCGTAACATCTATGAAGAGGCTTACGAATTTTGCCTACCTATGCGTAACCTTTATGACGGATATGCAGAACAGGACACGCCTGGTCAAAACAAAATGAAAAGAGTGTTTGATAGCACTGCTATACACTCAACATCAAGATTTGCAAATAGAATACAATCTGCTTTATTTCCTCCACAACAACAGTGGTGCAGATTAAGACCTGGACCAGATGTGCCGCCAGAAAGAAAAGTAGAGGCGCAACAAATATTAGACCAGTACACTACAAAAATGTTTAGTGTAATGCGCCAGTCTGGTTTTGATTTAGCTATTGGCGAATTTTTATTAGACCTTGCGGTAGGAACTGCGTGTATGCTCATACAAAAAGGAGATGAGTTGCAACCAATTAGATTTACAGCAATACCAATGTATCAAGTAACTTTTGATGAAGGTCCTATGGGTAAACCAAACTTTGTATATCGTAGATTTAAAAAACCTTTTGAGGCAATTCAAAAAGAGTTTCCAGAGGTAGATATGCCAGATGAACTTATAGAAAAATATAAAGAAAGACCAATGGAAAAAGTTGAATTACTAGAGGCAACATATCCTAATGAAGATGGTGAATATGATTATTGTCTTATGACTATGGAAGGTGATTATAAAATACTACATAAAGTTTTAAAATCTTTTCCTTGGGTCATATCAAGATACATGGTAGCCCCAGGTGAGATTTATGGTAGAGGCGTTTGTTTGTATGCTTTGCCAGATATTAAAACTCTAAACAAGGTTGTAGAATTAAATTTAAAAAACGCCAGTCTAAGTATTGGTGGAGTCTTTACTGCAGTTGATGATGGTGTCATTAACCCTCAATCAATTCAAATTGTACCTGGTGCAATCATTGGTGTATCAAGTAACGGAGGACCAAGAGGTCCAAGTCTTGCCCCACTACCTAGAAGTGGAGATGCAAACCTCTCCTCTTTGATTGCAAATGATTTGCGTATGAATATCAAAAAAACTTTACTTGATGAAAGTTTACCTCCAGATAATATGTCTGCTCGTTCTGCAACAGAAATTGTTGAAAGAATGAAAGAACTCAGTCAAAATCTTGGTGCTGCATTTGGACGATTAATAAATGAAACAATGACACCAATAATTACTAGAACACTTGAACTCATGGACCAAGAAGGATTGATTGAATTACCTTTAAAAATCAATGGTTTAGAGGTAACTATTGAACCACAATCTCCACTAGCCATGGCTCAGAACATGGAGAAAGTTGGTAATGTTTTACAGTTCTTACAAATATCTCAAGCCTTAGGTGGCGCAGGTAATGCTCTGGTAAATCCAGAGGCAGTTGGTGATTATTTACTTGACAATTTAGGAATAGATGCAAATTTAAGAACAACGCCAGAACAAAGAGCAGCAATAGTACAACAGGCTCAACAACTTCTTGCACAGCAACAGGCTATGCAACAACCAGGGCAAGGGGCAAATAGTCCTGGTGCTAATGTTACGCCAGATGTAAGACAAGCTATTGCTGCAGGTGAAGGCGGTCCACCGGAGGCTATTAGTCCAGATGAGGAAATGGCTAGGCCAAATAGACCGCCAGAGTAAAGTATAATGAAAAACAACGCTGAAAAAATAAGAGATATAAATTCTGTAGGCTGGGACGGCCTTGATGCAAATGTTTCACAGTTGCGTATTAAAGATACTGATGTGCAAAGACAACTTGATATAGCATATAGAAAATGTTTTCAAACTGCAGAGGGTAAAAAAGTTTTGGACCATCTAAAAGCAATTACAATACAGCAACCTTGTTGGGTACCTGGTGCAGATACAAGTTATGGTTTTGCGAGAGAAGGACAAAATTCAATCATTAGAGAAATAGAACAAAGAATAAGGAGAGCCAATGAACCAAGCTAACGAAAATCTTGCTGTGCAAGAAACACAAGAAGAAAAAGTAGAACAACAACCAGAACAAAAAACTATGGTTGAGGAGTTTAGAGAAAACAATCCAAAAGAAAGTGAAGAAGAAACAAATGAACCTATTACTCATATGGAGAATACAGAGGAAGAAGATGAACAAGAAGAATATGAAATGCCTAGTTTTTTTGAAGGTATAGAAAATCACTGGCATAAAGACGGACCAGACCTTGAAGGTATCGTCCAAGAATTAAAAGATACAAAAAAAAATTATACAGAACTCAGAACTAAAATGTCTCAAGGTAAACACAAAGCACCAGAAAAATATAATACAGATTTTTTAAAAGAATATAAAATTCAAGAAGATGACCCTTTATTGAATGGGTTTATGAAAATTGCTAAAGAAAATGGATTGTCTCAATTAGTTTTTGATGATGCAGTAAAACTTGTGTTAGACAATCAAAAAGAACAAGCAGCTGAAATAGACAGAAACTCTGCTGAAGAAAAAAGATTGTTAGGAAAAAATGCAGATGCAATATTAAAAAGCAATTTAGATTGGGCTGACGGCATGGCAAGAAAAGGTATTTTTAACGAGGACGAAATAAATGAACTTGATATATTGGGGGGAACAGCTGTCGGTTCTAAGTTAGTAGTTAAATTAAGGAATCTCATGGGTGATAAAGTAAATATACCAACACGATTAGAAACACCAGAACTAAAAGAAAGTGAAGATGAATTTAAAGCAGAAACAAAGAGATTAATGAATGACCCAAGGTATAAAACCGACTCTTCATTCCAGAACATGGTGGCAAAAAGATTTACTGATAGATACGGCAACAAAAATCAATAAACGCCTTTACAAGCTGTATCTTGTATATTATAAATAAAGATGAAAGATAACTGCACCACAGCCTTTCTGGTAGCAAAGAAATTTGCGGCTGGCTCAAGGCCTAATTGAGTATGTTGCAGCCCAGACCTTCTGGACAACTGTTGCGATTGTTATTAATACTAACTTTTGCTAGGAGGCAAACTTATGACAACTCAAGCTAATTTGTCACCAGCGTTTGTGCAACTCTTTGATGCTGAGGTACATCAAGCATATCAAGGGGCAGCAAAACTAACTGGTGCAGCCAGAACAAGAACTGGCGTAGTGGGGTCTCAGGTCAACTTTCCTAAGGTTGGAAAAGGACAAGCTAGTGTGAGAACACCAGCTACTGATGTGGTTCCACTTAACACTGCCTTTAGCTCGGTAGCATGCAGTCTTACGGATTTCTATGCGGCTGAATACAGTGATATATTTTTACAAAATAAAATTAATTTTGACGAAAGAAGTGAACTGGCCCAAGTGGTTGGCTCAGCTATCGGAAGGCGTCAAGACCAGATTTTATTAGACGCATTACTAGCGGCAAGCGCCGGCTCAACTGTGGCAAACACAGTTGTTACTTCCGGTTCAGCTACAGCTAGTGATTTGAATGTAGGAAAAATTATTGCAGCTAAAAAAGCACTAGATGCAAAAAATGTTCCTGCAGAAAATCGCCACATGATTATTCATGCAAACAACTTGGCAGCATTGTTAGGAGATGAAAGAGCAATTAGTTCTGATTTCCAAACAATTCAAGCCTTAGTTTCTGGACAAATCGGAACTATGATGGGTTTTACCTTTCATATTCTTGGTGATAGAGATGAAGGTGGATTATCAAAAGATGGTTCTAACGATAGAACTTGTTTTGCTTTTCATCAATCATCTATGGGTGTTGCGGTTGGTATGCCAGCCTCAACGGAAATTAACTATATTGCAGAAAAAACTTCATTCCTAGTAACTGCAAAACTATCTATGGGTAGTGTTGCAATAGATACTGATGGAATTGTTGATGTAGTCTGCAGAGAAAGCTAGGAGGTATATTATGGCTTTTGCAAGAACAGGTTGGAACCCTATTGGTGGACAATCAAAAAAAGGCACTGCACCTCAAATGTTTTCTTATTCAAGTGCAGATGCAATCGCAGCTGTAAACACTGAAGGTTACTTCAATGAAGTGGCTAAAGATGTTGCAGTTGGTGATATAATTTTTGTTAGAGATAGTAATACGCCAACAATGAGTATTGTTGTTGTGCTGTCAAATACTGGAACTGTTGTTGATGTTTCAGATGGTACAGCAATTACTGTCGCTGACGCTGACTAAATTATAGAGAATGGGGGCTACGGCCCCCTTTTCTAAGGATTATATTTATGGCTCAAGGTGATACTAATGTAACTGTTTGTAACAAAGCGCTTTTATTTTTAGGCGCTGAACCTATAACAAGTTTTACTGATGGCACGCCAGGTGCAAATGCCTGTGCAAACATATATGAAGATACAAAAAAAATGACTCTAGCTATGTATCGTTGGTCTTTTACTATAGCAAAACAACAATTAGCAAGAGATGTAGATACTCCAAATAGTGAATGGACATATCAATATCTTTTACCAAATGATATTTTAAACGCTGTACCAGAGGCGGTGAGAACAACAAGTAGTCCAGGTGGACAACTATTTAAAAATTGGGAAATGGGTCAATCAGCTGGCCAATATTCAGTTTTGATGACTGATGCAACAGAAATACATATTGATTATCAGAGACTTGTCGGTGAGGGTAATATGCCAAGTTACTTTATACAACTCCTCGGTTATCAGATGGCATGGCATTTAGCAGAGGTAATGACTGACCAGACAACAAAAGCCGAATACTGGAGAACAATAGCACTAGGGACAGCAACAGAAAACTTTAGAGGAGGTTACTTTAGACAAGCAGCCTCTATTGATAGCGGTGGTCAAACACCTTCTATTGTGGGAGATTATTTGCTGACAGATATAAGATGAGTAGAATACAACAATATCAAGCGTCATTTACTATAGGAGAGTTAGACCCTCTATTACAAGGCCGTATAGATTTACAACAATATTATACTTCAGTACAATCTGCAAAGAATGTTATTTTTGAACCTCAAGGCGGTTTTAGTAGAAGGCCTGGTCTAAAATTTTTACTTGATATTACAAATGATGGCGCAGCCAACGGACATTATCTTGTGCCTTTTGAATTTTCGGTAGACGAAAGTTTTATGGTTTGTATAACAGCCGTAAAAACAGACAATCCAAATGCTAAGATAAGAATGTTTTTTTTTAAAGATGGTGCGTTGCTTACCAATATAAACTCAAGCGGTAATAATTATTTAGAATATACTGTAGGCACTTTGTATGAAGTAACAAACTTTGACATTAATAGATTATATTATACACAATCAGCTGATACACTAATTTTAGTACACCCAAACTTTGCGCCATTCAAAGTTCAAAGAGGCGCTACAAATACATCATGGACGGCAACAGCACTTACTTCAGAACTTACAATACCTAAACATGCGTTTACAATTACTACATCAAATCCAAGTTCAACTATAACGCCTTCAGCTGTTGATGGTACTATAGAGATTACAGCAGGGTCCAGTATTTTTAGTTCATCAAATGTTGACCAATTCATTGAGGCCGCTGATGGTTTTGGTAGGGCAAGAATTGTTAATTTTATTTCAGCTACAAAAGTAGAGGCATTTGTTGAAGTCCCCTTTTTTGATACTAATGCTATTTCATCTGGTAGCTGGTTTTTAGAAAGTGGATATGAAGATGCTTGGAGTAACAATAGAGGCTGGCCTGTATCAGCAACTTTTCACGAAGGTCGTTTGTTTTTTGGTGGTAGTGGCTCCTTACCTTCTACTTTGTTTGGTTCAAAAGTAGGACAGTTTTTTAATTTCAAAGCAGCCGAAGGTTTAGATGATGATGCAATAAAAATAACTTTGGCAACAGATAGTGTAAACACGATTGTTGGTATGAGGTCTGGTAGAGACTTGCAAATCTTTACTACCGGTGCTGAATTTTTTATTCCTCAAGGAGACCTAGACCCTATTACACCATCAAATGTTGTGGCTAAATCAAGCACAAAGCGTGGGGCAAAAGCGTTTGTAAGACCACAAGCTGCAGAGGGTGGGACTTTATTTATACAAAGACAAGGTAAAGCTATAAGAGAACTTTTGTTTTCTGATGTTGAGTTATCCTATGTGGCTAATAATATTTCTTTACTAGCCTCACATTTAATTGTTGACCCTATAAAAACTGCACTAAGAGCAGCTACAGATACAACAGAGGGTGATTTATTATTGATACTTAATGGAGAAGATAGCACTGGATATAGAGACTCTAGCATACCATTTACAGGCCAGATAGCAGCGTTTATGTTAAACAAGGGTCAGAACATAGTAGCCCCCTCACATCTTGTTACAGATGGCGTATTTAAAGATGTAGCGGTAGATGTAGATATAATATATACAATCGTAAAACGAACCATAGGTGGTGCAACTAAATTTTATGTGGAAGTGTTTGATGATGATTTTACAACAGATAGCGCAACACAAATTACTACAGGTTTTTCTGGTGCAACATATAATAGCTTTGGAAATATTGAGGGTAAGACTGTAAAAATTATAAGAGATGATATAGTTGATACAGATGATACAGTTTCTAGTAGTGCCATTACAGCTGGTGGAACACCGCTAAGATATTTAGAGGTGGGTTTAGATTATGATGTAGAGGTAAAAACCAACCCTGTTGAAACAAGACTATCAAGCGGTACTATATCTTCACAAAAAAAAAGAATATTAGAAATTACACCAAATGTTTTTAAAACACAAAACCTTGTAATAAATAATAGAATGATTGATTTTACAACAGCACCTCTAGCTGGTATAGGTGGCGTAACAGCCTTTACCGGAAAAAAAAGGACTCATGGATTTTTAGGTTATGATAATGACGGAGTAATAACAATATCACAAGACCAGCCAGTTTTTATGACTGTGTTAAGTCTTGCCTACAAAGTTAGTGTAGGACAATAAAAGAAAGGAAATATTATGAGTGGAGTAGAATTAGCAGTCTTATCAGTAGCAGTCTCAGCTGTAAGTGCTGTTTCACAAATAAAAGCAGCACAAGAAAAAAAAAAAATGTATGATATGCAGGCTAACGCAGCAAGAATACAAGGCAAAGTAACAGCCTTGAAATACAAACAAGAAGGTGTAGAAAAATTAAAAAAACTTAACAGAGTCTTAGCTGCTAATACAGCGAGGTCTGCTGCAGGCAACATAGACCCATTTTCTAGTGGAGGTTCACCAGATATTATAAATACATATTCATTACGACAAGGTGTAAATGATTTTACTATATCAAGAGACAATCAAACAATGGCTATTAAGATGGCTAATTATCAAGCAGCACAATACAACTACGCAGGTAAAGTAGCGGTTAAAAATGCACAAAGGTCTGCAGTCATGACTATGGGACAGTCTTTTGCACAAGCAGGATTTTTATATGGAAGTGGCGGATTTACTGGAGGCCAATCTGTATTTACAGGAAATGCAACAACGGCACCAGCTGGGTCAAATATTTTAAATCTTAATACATATTCACCTCAGCCCTCAATGATAGTGTAATGGCAAAACCAAGAGTAACATACGAGTCCACCGGTGATTATTTAAGACCGCCTCAAAATATTGATTTTGCCGGACAAAGAGAAAACATAGCTGCTTATACGCAGATGACTCAAAAGTTAGACCAAATGAGTAACTACTTTATGCAACAGGCGGAAGGCATGGCTAAGATAGAGGGCGCTGAATATGGCGCTTTAAATGCCCCTACAGAACAACAATTAGAAGATGCTTTTGTTCAAGATAAAGAAGTAGAACTACCTGGAGATACTTTTAGTGTTTTTGGTAGACAAGCTAGAGCAGCTGCCTTAGAGACAGTCTATAATGATTTAGAGGTCATGGCTAAGAAAAAGATATTGTTTGATATTACAGATTATGAAAAACAAGAATTAGACCCATCAATGCTTGGAGAAAAATTTGATACAATTATAAATGGTTATGCTGCAACCTTTGATGAAACAAGTCCTACCTTAGCTAAAAAATTCAGAGCAGATGTTGGCCTATTTGCCTATAGCAAGTTACAAGGTGAGATGAGTGATTATCTAAAAGTAGAGAAAAAAAAAGAAAGAGCAGCCCTTGTGACCAGGTTTAATTTTGCAACAATGGACGGCGGCTTTATTCATACAGAATTAAAAAATATGACTACTGTAATTCCTAAAGGTGGTATTCAAGAGGGCGTTGAATTGTTACCACCAGCTGAGGAATTAAAAACTAAAATAGCCTCACATAAATATAAGTTTGCAAAAGATGCTTTGGCTTTAGGTTTTACACAAACAGAGGTAACCACTCTACTAAATGATTTTGACAAAAGAGTAACACTTATTAGAAAAAATATAGTTACTCAAGAAATATTACAAACAGAGGCAGGTGGTAAAGCTGTGTTGTTTAATAGAATGGAGACTGCCTTACGACAAGGACCAAAAAGTAAAACAGCAAAAGAGTTACCTACGGAGGTATATAATGCTATATTCTCAGCCTCTGCTACTGAGGCACTAGAAATAATTAATTTAGCAAGACAAGGCTATAATAACCATTTAGATGATGAATTGAAACAAATCAATTTTTCTGATAAATCTAGAAAGTTTGATATTGAGCAGACAGAACGCAAATTTAATGAAAACTATTTAAACTATAACAACCCTACACCTGGAATTGACCCTATGGTAGACAAAGTAACTAAAATTGAAAATATGAAAGATTCTTTAAATGTTTTGCAACAAAGAGGAGAAACAGAATTATTTGAGAAATACAGTAAAAGTTTTGACTTGATTACAGGCGAATTACCACTTCCAGTAAAAGATGACACGCAAACTGTTACTGAGTTTCAAATAGATATTGTTATGGCACAACCAGCAAAAACCTTAGCAGATGTACACACAGCGTTGCAAGAAGGAAAACTAACCTTAAAAACATTTCAAGAATTGTCAGAAAAATACATTTCATTAACAAATGATGAAGATACTGCAGTAATAAAAGAAATGCGTNCTAGTTTAAATTTATCCGAAGTTCAATATGCAAACAAAGGATTTCTTAAAACTTCAGAAAATATTTTATTTAATAAAGCGCTAACGAGATACTATAGAGACAAAAGAGCAGGTGGTAATGCTTTTGTTCCTACTGATTGGTTAAATAATGTATTTTCCACAATTATAAAAACAACAGAAACAGACACAGGCGCTTTATATTATCCTCCAGGTTTATTTGAAAATGTAGGTGAATTTAGAGCATTTGTATTTGAATATGGTACTATTTCAAAAAACACATTTAATACCTTATTAACAACAGTAGCCTCAGAGAATTTAGGAGATGTACAAAGATTGGAAAAATATGCTAGAGATAAAGAAATTTTTGACAAGTTACAACAAGACTCTTCATTTGATTTTAATTTATATTTTCCATTTTGGGGAGGTAAATAAAAAATATGACAGAAACTTTTAATGACAAATTTTCAGAGGCTTTTAGAGAGTTATATTTAATGACCATGAACTCTGAATATTCAATTTACCGAGACCCTTATACCGGAGAAACTAAATATTATATGGGTAAACTACCACAAGAAACAGGTTTGCCTGCAAACATAGATGAAGGAACACCAGAGGCACTAGCGTACAAAGAAGAACAAATAAAAGTATATGGTATGCCTGGACAATTCTTAGATGACAAGTTTATAAATACAAAAAAAGAAGGTCAACAAAATCAAATAGTCAATGACCCTGTTTGGGTAAGGGCGTCTAAAATATTACACAAGCATTTAAGAAATCAAAACCGGTCAGTTTTGTACACACGAGATGACGACAATAAACAGGAATTGTCTAGCGATAAAGAATATGCAGAATGGGGAGTAGATTTTATGTCCTCTTTTGAAAACAATTTTACAAACATGTTAATAGATGTAAATAAAATGGAAGGTGCGCCTGCACCTATTGCACATGCTATGTATTATTTATTAGAAACCTCAGACAGAAAAGGTGTACTATTAGATAATTTTATAAATGGTGTTTATTATAGTACAATGGATTATGCCAACTTATTAGGACTAGGTACTTTTGGTATTGGTTTTATAGGCCGAGCAGGTGGTAAACAGATGACTAAAACTGGTTTTAAAGAATATCTTAAAGATTTGGTTATGAGAAAGCCAGACGCAGCTGAGGCAGCACTAGGTGTGGAAACAGCTACATACATGGCAGGTTTTGATTATGGTGGACAGAAAGTAAAAGTAGCTGCTGACAAACAAGAAGAAATAGATAAAGGACAACTAGCAGCCTCTGCGGTTGCAGGTGGTATAGCTGGTCCTGCAGCTGGTAGAGTAATAGAAGGTACTGGTAAAGCAATAGGTAAAGGGGTAAGTAAAGTAGCAGAAAAAATAAAACCAACAGCTGAGACACAAGCTATGAGAGATGTAGCACCAATACTTGATACGCCAACAACAGAAAAAAATAAGGAATAAACATGGCACTTACTACTGAAAATAATTCTAATAATCCAAATCTTAAAAATCTTAGAAAGCCTACACTTGAACTTGATGAAGGACTTACTGTAGCAGGAAAAAATGAATATGCGGAAGAAGATTATACTTTAGAAAAAGATAAGACAGAATTAACTGAACCGGTACAGGTAGCAGGTTTAGGTAAAGAGTTAAGTAAGCAATTACTAAAAGGTGCATCTGGAGTAAAAGAAACTGTATCAAAGGGTGCAAAAAAAGTTGGTGAGACTGTTGATAAAGCTGTTGATTATTTTGATGATGCTTTTGGAAATGTTGACGCAACACTGAGTCCTGCTGAAAGAAACAGAATAAAAAATAAAAAAGAAGATGCTGTAAAACTTGAAAAGCAAGCTGAGGAAGGTTCNCCTATTGTTGTTACAGATGAAGGTGAGGCTTTTGTAAAACCAATGTCTGCTGAAGATTTCCAAAGTGTAACTGCATATATGAAACAAAATATAGATTTTGATGTTGTCTTACCTAACCTAAATAAAATTGACAGTAAATTAAATGGTGATACCGCAGATGTGCAATTTAAAAAATTAATTGCTGCAACCTATGAACATTTTAAAAAACAAAAATCACCGGAGGGAGATAAAATATTACGAGCAGGTCCTCAATATAAAGATGGACAAAAAATAGATAGAGGAAACAAGACTGGTCGTACATTTCAAAATATAATCTCTGATGCTAATAAAATAGGGAGTGTTGATATTATGTTATCTCTCCTAAAAAGAAAACCTGGTGAAAGACCTTTTACTGACAGTGAACTTCTTGCTGCCAAAAGAACAGTTTTATCTTTTCAAATTTTAGCACAAAAACACATGAATCAATTTGAAAAAAGTGGTAGTGAATTAGATTTAGCGAAAGCGTATCAAGCCCTTAATATTAGTGGTTATGCTCAAATTCAATTAGTAGGAGTTCAAGAAGATATTGCTAGAACACTTGTGTCTAATAAAATTATAGCCTCACCTGGTAAATCAAGAATTGCAGCATTACGCACTTGGGCTGACACCAATAAGATTGGTGATTTTACAGCAGTTCTTTCAGAAAAAAATCTTGCAGAATATATAGAGGCAAATGGTGGACAAGCTGCTATGCAAACTATGTTAGCTGCTTACAAGGCATTACCAAATGATATTTCAAAAAACAAGTTTTTGAGAATGACTATGCTTGAAAGAACAAAAATGGTTCCAAGAGGTTTGGTAGAAATCTATACTTCAGCATTACTATCATCTGGTGTTACTCACGCATACAATACTGTATCGCAGTTTGCTTTTTATGAAACACTAATGATAGAGAATTTTCTCAGTGGTAATTATAGAAAGGCATTTAATATGCTAAAAGGTCATGTAACATATTTACCACAGGCTTTGCGTAACATGGGGTATGCTTTAGTACATGAGAAAAGTCTTACGGAAAATATTTCTAAACTTGATTTTGCTGGTAGAACTGTAACACGACAGGGTTTTGGTCTGAAAAGCAGACTACATGGAGAAGATGCAGGTGTTTTAGAAAGTGCCACTTCTTTGGCAATAGATGGTTTTGGTATAACTATGAGGGCCTTGGGATATCGTCCAATGATAGCTATTGATGAATTTTTCAAAACAATGGCCAGAGGTGTAGAAATAGAAACAATCGGCATGAAATCTAAATCAGATGCTTTTAGAAACAAACAAAAAGAGATTTTAGAAAAAATTACAAACGAGGGAACTGATGTAGATACATATTCATATACTTCAAAATATGGAGATACAGAAACAACTTTTACTGGAAATGAGGCTGTTAAAAGAGAGGCAGCAGATTTTGCTAATGAGACTTATTTGAGAGTTATAAATTCAGATGATACATTTAGACAAGGTAACGAATTTGCAAGAATGTTAACTTTTCAAGATGACTTACCTGGTTTGTTTCAAAAGGTAACACCTTTTTTTAATCACCCACTTGTAAAAATCTGGGTACCTTTTTTTAAGACACCTTCACAGATTGTAAGAAGAGTATCAGAAAGAACACCCTTGGCTCTAATGATGCCTTCTTTTTATCAAAAAATAATTGGTGGTAANTCTTTGGAGAAACGAGAGGCCCTTGTAAAACTATCAACAGGCTCGGCCATGTTTGCCACTCTTGCTACAGTTGGCACAGGAAGTATGGACGAGGGCATGGTAATAACAGGGTATGGTCCTAGAGACGGCAAAATACGAAAAAGATGGTTAGAAAATCACAGACCTTATTCTATTGGCATTAGAAAGAAAAATGAAGATGGTACATATAAGGAGGGACTTGATGCTTGGACCTGGATAAGTTATTCAAGATATGACCCTATTTCTGGTATGCTTGCTATGGCTGGTGATTTCAATGATGCTATATTTCATGTGAATGATGAAGATACTATAACTGATATGTTGATTGGTGCTGGTGCAGCTACCATGAGGTATACAGCTACCGCTTTACCTATGACACAATTTATAGGAGAACTTGTAGATTTGGCTGGTTCTCCGTTTGCTAGTCATGAGAAAAAAGTAGAAAGAGTCATAGAAGTTTTATCTAAACAGGTCTTTAATGCTGGTAGTGTTGTCAAAGAACATGTAATGAGTGGTGGTTTTAATGGTATTCAGCTTAAAGGTTCACTTGAAAGGTCTGGTCATGGTCCTGGTGCAAAGTTTGGCAATATGACTTTGGGTTCAGAATATGCGTCTAACACTATGGCTGACAATCAATATGATGATATTAACATACCTTTCTGGAATAGACCGGCTGGACTACAGCCAATAGTTAGAGCATGGTACGAAAATCTAAATAATGTAGCGTCAAAAACACCAGGGCTATCTTCTAAATTACCGCCTGGGGTAAATAGATGGTATGAGCCTATGCCACAAACAAGGGGCAGTGGTTGGGAGTTTATAAGCCCAATAAAAGTTATTGATTTACCTCATGCGAATTTGATAAATACTGAGTTAGATAAACTTAATTTAGCCTTACCACCAATAACAAGGTCTATTGGCGAACCACAATTAAAATTAAATGGTGAGCAAATGAATAGATATATTGAACTATATAATTACCCATCACGAGGGATATATGCAAAAGAATATTTTAANACAGANGTTTATGCAGGNGGTGATGCNCTNATGCCAAAGCCAATTATACAAGAGTTTAAAAANACTATTGATGCTGATGGNTATAATTTTGTAGCAGGNTTTAGAGGTAGAGAACCAGCNCCAAGGTCTCATAAAATAAAANTACTTAAAGGTGTTGATAATGCTCATAAGAAGTACGCAAAGGAAATGTTAGTTTTAGAATATCCAGAACTAAAAGCATTGTTGATGCAAAGAGATGAATTTCAAAAAGAGTTTGGTGAAAATCCAAGAAATCTATCAGAACCAAATATTTTTGATTTAGAAAAAGCAATAAAAGAAAATCGTAAATCTATNAGATAATTATTTTGTTCTGGTTGTTAGTATTGTGGATATTGTTTATTATTTAGATTATGGCTTTATTTGATGTCAATAATAATATAAGGAAGGTTACTGCCACAGCAAATGGCAGTNTAACAGATTTTAGTTTTAACTTNCAAGTAAACAACACAACAGACCTTGATGTGTTTCTTGATGGTGTATTAAAAAGTATTAGTTCAGATTATACTGTTGTTACTTCCGCTGGTTCAGCAGGATTAAACGCAGATGGTACTGGTGTAGTAAAATTTAATTCACCACCAGCTAACAATGTCATTGTTTCTATAAAATCAGATTTACCAATATCAAGAGCAAGTGTTTATACATCTGGTGGTAACATAACAGCTGCATCATTAGAAAATGATTTTGATACAATTACCATGCAAGTAGGTGATATTGATGAGAGTTTAAGTCGTTCTTTGAAAGCACCAGTAAATGACCCAGGTAGTGTTAATATGACTATACCAGCTAAATCTGCAAGACTTGGTAAAGCGCTATCGTTTGACTCTACAACTGGAGACCCTACAGTTTCAGCGCTTACTCTAACTTCAGTTACAGTTAGTACATTATCAGCTGGTGCCTCAGCTACATCTAGTTACAATTCAACCACTGGTGTATTAGCACTAGGCATACCTAGAGGAGACACAGGGGCNNCANGGGCCTGCCGGTTCAGATGGTTCAGATGGTGCAGATGGAGAGGTTTCAGCTGGGTTTGCAATAGCTATGAGTATAGCTTTATAAAGGAGAAATATGGCACAAAATTTTAGAAGATTTACAAGTAACGCAGTAGGCACAGGTGCTACAACTGTATTCACTGCAAATAGTTTTGATACTGTTGTTGGAATTAGTTTAGCTAATGTTCACACCAATGCAATAAATGTGCATTGTTATATTAATGATGGCTCAAACGATATAAGTTTAGTTAAAGATGTTTCTATACCAGCAGGGTCAGCTTTGCAAGTATTAGATGGAGGGGCAAAGTTTGTAGTACAATCTGGAGATGCGCTAAAAGTTTTATCTGATACAGCTAGTTCTTTAGATGTCTGGGTTTCTGTAGTAGATGCAATTAGTACATAGGAGGATATTATTCCATATATAGGACAACAACCAGCTACTTCCTTTCATTCGTTAGTGAAACAAGATTTTTCTGTTAGTGCAACGACAGGTTATACACTATCACAATCAGTAACGAGTGCTAACGATATTGCTTTATTTATTAATAATGTAAGACAAGAACCTACTACAGCATATTCTGCATCTGGAACAACTTTAACACTAACAGCTGCAACTGCATCTACAGATGATATGTATTGTATTTATTTAGGAAAAGCCGTAGGTACAATTAATCCTGCAAGTGGTAGTGTGGGTTTAGCACAGTTATCAGCTACAGGTACAAAAAGTAGTAGTACATTTTTAAGAGGTGATAATAGTTTTGCAAGTATTTCTACAACACCTAATGCACCAATGTTTTTAGCATATTTAAGTTCTGATACAGCTGTAACAAATAACGCACA
>FUFK010042310.1_pt1 | contig 18316 bp, 14 predicted proteins | sample 1021851 | NCBI WGS metagenome assembly FUFK01 (sample SAMEA51879418, study PRJEB19060) | metagenome
GACGACCAGACTGGAGTTGAATACAAAAAAGATTTATTTAACTTCAACAATCTNTATGATTTCCCTGGTGGNAAGANTAANAANAAAGCATTNGAACACCTNCTAACANACCCAGAGTTTCAAGANAGGAAANTAATATCCAAACAGTTTTTACCTGATTATCCTTATCCAATAGCNGANNTNAAACACCATGTNCTATTAGAACCTGGAAGATATTATAATTTATGGCGTGGCTTTGATAGTGAACCCATTGAGAGAGATACAGTTAAATGGGAAGATGACGACGGCAACGAACATGAACTAGATGTTAAACAAGAGATTGCTTTTGTTAATAGACATTATGAAAGATTATTTGGCAAAGAGGAATGGCACCAAATTAGAATGTATATTGCTTATTGCATTCAAAACCCTGGAGTAAAAATTAGGTGGATACCATTAATTATTTCCCCTGAAGGAATTGGTAAAGGGGCTTTGTTAAGATTGATAGCCAACATAATGGGACAAAGATATGTTAATGAAAATGTTTCCTTCGCAGACATAACAGAAAAACATTCAACAATTGTAGTGGGTTCTCTGTTTTGTGCTTTAAATGAAGTATCAATTGACGGCGGTCAATATACAACGAAACGAACTGTCAGTGCAAAAATCAAACCCTTTATCAGTGATGACTTTTTAAATATCAATGAAAAAGGAAAACCAATTTATAAATACCTTAACAATTGTAATGCCATGGCTTTCTCTAATGATGAAGACTGCTTACACATAGACACTTCATCAAGAAGATATCTGGTAATTGTAGTTAAAACTTCAGTAAAAGAAATTGAGAAGATGACCGACAACGGGGACTTCAAAAGACTTTGGAATGCTACGGATAAATTAAGGGACGACTTACATTTTTACTTTAAGAATGTAGAGATTGACGACGAAGACCAATACCAAAAGAGAGCACCTAAAACTAAATCTTTATTAGGAATGATTGAAGACTCTAAACATGATCTTGTTGGGGACCTGGACTCTTGCTTACAAGACAGAGAACCACCTTTTGATGACAGACACTTCAAAGGATTTATTAGTCTTAATCAATTGTTGTACTTCATAAGAGTTAATTGGAAAATTCATGCCTCACGGAAAGTTGTTAAGCGTTGGTTGAAAGAGAACGGCAAAGAGTGGGAACCAGGGAAACTCACTAGACAAATTGTTATGAAAGATTCTAGGCCCAGAGTTTATTGGCTTGATGATGAAGGTATTAGAAAAAACTTACCTAATCTAACTGAAGGNCAGTTAGGGGAGTTAGCAGATACTTACACACCAACAGACTACCTGGAACACCAGAAACTAGATTACAGAATGCTGAAGAATACTAAATCTTATGATGACATGACTGAAGAACAGAGAGATCAATCAGAAATTAATAAGGTTCGTCGTGCTACTCCATACCTGGCTAAACTTGATTTTAAACTTTTAGAACAAATCTACCAGATGAGAAAAGACACTTACGACGGAGTTAATACAAGTAATAAAACTCCAATAGAAGATATCCAACAGATGAACAATGTTAAACACGAAGTTTTTAAGAGAATTGATAAATGGATTAAAGAAATCCAGAAGAAGAGCGAAGGGAATTATTGATGAAGAACTCTAGTAGAAAAGCAAAAGGAAGATACTTGCAGAATATTGTTAAGCAAAAGATCATGGACCTTTATCCTGCCCTTACTAGTGATGATGTCCGTACTTCAATGATGAGTGAGGCAGGGGCAGATGTTAAATTAACTTCAGCAATGGCCCGTAAGTTATTTCCGTATTCAATCGAATGTAAGAATAGGCAAGACTTTAAACAGTTATATAATTACTGGACCCAGACTAAAGGACATTCTAACCTTGAACCACTACTTGTTGTTAAGATGAACCGAGAAAGACCTTTAGCAATTATAGACCTGGAACACCTATTTGAATTGGTTAAGGAAGAAGAATGATCTCTCAATCACTCAATACTTTTTCAAACTTTCAAAANTACCCTTTACAGATTCAATTAAGGCGTAGAACCAGAGAAGATAAAAATTTAGTGAGAGGTGAGGGTAATCTATTACCTTCGAAAAAAATCAAACCACCTATCAGACCAGGAGTCTTTTTGTGTTATAAGGTTAATAAAGTTATGGCAGATTTAGACGAATTTATTTTAACAAGAAAAGAAATTGGCAAATTGCTAGGTATTTCGCCAAATGCTGTTCGTATGAGAGCAAGAAATGGCAACCAAGATAACTTGGAGTATCGAAATATTGGTGGCAAAATTCTTTACAAGAGACCGCGTGCCAACCAGGATATCAGACCACCTGGGCGTTGGTATGGAAAACAAAAAGAAATGGCCAGTGATCCGCGTTCCGTTAGCAATTCAAAATCATCAAAGGACTGGAAAGACTGGAAGAAGGTAAGACGAGGAGTCACTCACATAGGCGAAGGTAATTACCCTAACGAGGCAATGAAATATCACAATGAAATGAAAATACTTGCCCGAATACAGAAAGAGGTCCCTGAACATGTTGTTAAGAAACTACCACAAGGAATAAGACAGGCCGAAAAATTGACCAGGGAACTTGAACAAAACCCAGGTAAAAACTTNCCTGAACCAAAGTATTATGGTGGAATGCTACACCAGGCAGGAAGAAGATATCATAAGTCCATGACTGAAACGAAAGAGATGTTTTACCCTAAAGCCAACTCTAATTCTTTTTTCATTCAAGGTAATGGCAAACCAAATCCTTCAAGAAGATTTACTGGATACGACATTGGTAATACTTATGATGACAATGTCGAAGTGAGTCCAAAGCAGAGTTATGAAGAACCTACTAGATTCAAAAATAAGATTGAGGAGTCAATTTATAGAGCAAGAAAAGTATTGAAGAAAAACCCCTATTAACCTATATTACTAANATCATTAGTAATATCTCGGGCTAGGTGCTTGATCAACACCGACGCCCTTAAACAAAAAACTGTCTTGCATTAGCCAAATAACAATCAACACAAATAGACCCAGTAATTCTCTCATGTTCAGAGAACTCTAAAACAAAGTCCGTTCGTTTAATTGGTTTATGATGAGAGCAGAAAATACACTTATCCGTGAGCCCTGGTTCTTTTGGCTTATTCCAAGTACTATGTGGNTTATACCAACCCATTCCAAATAAATTTTTTATAAAATTTTTTACCTTTCTAATCTAAACATAACTTATTTTTTCANGGATTGATTCAAAAAACTTATCCATATTCACAATGTTTNAGGGACCCCTAACTGTGTTTATCTTTGTACTTACAGTCAGAGTAGAAGATACTCCTTTCAAGATTTAGGGGTGTAGGGGAGTCTAGGAACAACACACATTGAGATTTGAATGGGTCCCCCATTGGGAGGACCTCGGACGAGCGAGGCCGAAGGCCGAGCGAGTCCATAAGTAGAAACATTATTAGAACGCACCGAAGGATTAAAACAATTCACAATTTGTTGGGAATCCTAGATTTTCAGGGTCGAAGTATTGCGACCAGTCCTTGGATTTTATCTAGTAAAATAAATATTGATTCAACACAAACCAGTCCCTAGACCAGTCCTTGGTGTACATTTAAAGTTTATGTTCAATTTGAGTCGAAGTGTTTTTGACTCCAAAGNGTTGTGTATCAACGATTATCTCTGGAGGCCACGCCCAGAATCGAACTGGGATAAAAGGATTTGCAATATTCTGGATTCACAATATCCGTTCTCTCTGGTACTCTTCAGCACTCTACGAATTGTTATATCAATTGATCTAATAATTCTATGAAATTATAAGGGTGCTATGAGCGATAAAACTAATGATGACAAACTGGGTTCTCAACCAGTCCTAGAGAAGGATACCAAAACCAGTCCTTTGAAATTTACGGATTATTCCGTTCAGAAATTCACTTCTAACTTCCTCGATAAGAACAATAAAACTAGAGCCAAAGTTTTTACTTCATTCGGGTTTAAATCTGGGTCGTTAAAAGGATTAGGTTTATTTCAATGGTTCTCTACAAAAGCAAAATTCTTTACGAGAAGAATACATTTAAAAACTACTGGAACAGACTTCTATTGGTATGTCGGAAATGTTGCAACAATGTCATGCAAAGAGTGTGAAGAGATAATTACTAAAACTTACAAAACTCATACAGACGATAAAGGTCATTGGATAAAAGACCCTAGAAAAACAAAAGCAGATGAAGACAGAGTTATAATTAAAAAGCAGATTGAAGAAGACGCTAAATTAACAATCAATGAAGTTATTGAAAGGATACATGAGGCGGAGTTTCCAAGAGCCAAAATGCCTGGACGATTGGACCATAAATCAGCGAAGGTTCATTCCCGATTCCTGATTGGTTATAACAAGAGATATCAGCATTTAGACTTTGTTAATGATTTGAAGGGTAATGGTAAAATAGTCTTTACTGCTAACTATGATCGAAGAGTTGCAAAGCCAGATTCCTGGAAAGATTTATTTGGTAAATATCCACCTGGAACTGGTAATATAAAAACCTTCACAGAGAAGTCTATTTACGACCAGGATTTAGGTAAAACATTTATAGCCGATTTAACTGAACAAGATGTGGTTGATTACATAAACAAAAAACCTCGTTCTTATGGTTTCAAAGTGAACATGAAAAAAGCGGTAGCCGTACTCTGGAATTATGCCAGAGAAGAACGGCTATTAGGACCAACACCTAAAAACCCAACATTATTTTCAATCAAAAAGACTGAAGAAGAATCCGCGTTCAAAGGTTCAATATACAATAACAAAAGATTTACTAACGACGAGTTAAGTCAGATATGGAGTGTTATGTATGATGACAGAAATAACTATCCATTCCAAACTGAATGCACAATGTTATGCCAGGCCACTGGATTAAGACCTGAAACTGCAAAGCAGATTAGAAGGTCCATGGTCAAAGTTTCGGAAGGCATTATCCATTTACCTAAAGCAATATTGAAAGGTAAGAAGAAGGACATGGAAATAATAATNACTCAACCCGTTCAAGTAATCCTGGACCTGGTTGAAGAGCANAGAAAGAAAAATGCTAAATACGAGTTTATTCCTTGGTTGTTTCCAACGACTAGAGTTTCATCAAAAAAGACTGGCGATAATTACTATGCTAACTCTCATCACACTAGACTATCCACGCTCAAAGGTTGTTGGGAAAATGTTAGAAGAAAACTGCCTGATTTAGTTGGTTCAGCAAAGACATTNAGAAAATCATTTATAAGNATATCTAAACTNGAACTTGGAACTAATGCTAAAGTTAAGGTTCTCTCTGGNCATACCCAAGACTCTACAATCGATACTTACTATGACAAACACNNTAGNGNAGAGGCGATTGAGTCAGCGAANAAAGTTTCTAAAGTTTATTCATTTATTAAAAAAGCAAAGTAAGGTANTATTGCTCCAGATATTACTATGGGAGCAAAAAAAGGAACTATTCCTNAATCAGTTGAATACCGAAAGAATTGGAAAACAGTTGCATTATTTCTTTTTGGAATTATGTGGAAAGCCAATGTTGATAGTAAAGGCAAAATAAAACATGGTCCTGGTAAAGGACAGAAAGCCAGTAAAAGGGATATGTGTATTTACATGGCGGAACACATGAAAGAGTTTAGAAAAATGTGGTTGCTATTACACCCAAAGAAAACATATCCGAGCAAAAAAGGTTTCCCAGGTAATAACGCAAGAAGAAGACTTGGAATAAGTTTTTATAATTCACTCATCAAAGANAATAGAAGATTCAAANANACTGCTGTTCTTATGAAAGCNGTNAAAGGTTCTGGANTCCCGATTAAAGTATGGGACAACCTTGGTAAAAAACAAACGANNATGAAACTCTAAACCTTGGCGACCATTAATTTACTTTAGCGACCATTCTATTTACTTCAGCGACAATAGTAAAAAATCGTAAATTCTCTTACATGATTGTTATGTTTAACAAAGATAACAATTCAGGATTACCATTCGTTAGCGAGAAACAATTAATCGCTATGCAACCAATACCTGCCTCAACATTCTACAAGTTTAAAAGTGAATGGGTAAGTAAAGGTCGATCTTTGACAGAAATGGGNATGTTCCACATTGAGGGTTCAGGAATGAACTACTGGAATGTTCAGAAATATTTTGANTGGTTAGTTAAATATAAAATCAAACAACCTGCCGTCTTCAATTATGAGAAGGAAGACCAGGTTAAAACTAAACAAACAATTCTCGCATTGAGAAGAAAAGGATATAGAACTAATGAAAAAGAAATATAAGAAAAAGGTTCCTAATTTTTTGCAGTTGCAAATATTATGGAACATCTATTTGGACTACCATTATACAATGGACCCAAAAGCAGGGTTAGAAGACTGGGACCAAGTCTTCAATGACTTTTTAGAAAAGCCAGAAGAAACCTTGGAGTATTGGAAACACTTTACTAATTGGGACCCGCCAATGAAACAAGGCGAAGAGAAATTCGATCAATACTGTCATGAATGGGAAGTAAAGTTAGATCAGTTAGGAGAGAAACTTCCTATTACAAAAGAAGAATCCAAATTAAGTGAGGTACCAAATGTCAATTGAGAAATCTTTGACTGCAAACGGGGACGATAATGTCGTTCCCTTTGTTAATCCAAATGAGAAACCTTGGTATGAAACAGACGAAGGTAAAAAACTAATAGCAAAGTCAGATAGGNCNGANNTAATTAGTATCCTTGGTGGANTNACGGGACAGTCAGAGTCTTATTTTAAAAAGATGAAAACTAAAGACCTCATTGATGAACTACAAAGATTTGCTGATTTTAAAATGGCCATGAAAGAAGGTGGCTTAATTACAAACTACAAAAAAGATTTGAGGAAACCATGACAGATAATCCAAAAGTAATGTTCAACCAGGGCGAAGGTAAATTTACTGCAATGGACCCTAAAGATGATAACCTGGTAAATAAAATTTATAATTCAAAAGACCCAGTCAAAGANGTTGATAAACTGGTTAATGAAACTAAACCTGCCTCATCAGTTGCAGAGTATTACAAACAACAATCAGAAATAAAAAAATTCAATTCTTTAGACAGGTCCACATATCCTTCAGACCCGAAACAAAGAAATAGATTGAAGGCCATGAGTACTTGGGACGCCATGAAAGAAGTTGCAAAAGAAGAGGCGAGGAAAGGGAACTACAAAGATTTAAGAGAGTTAAGAAAAATAGAGAGGAACGCAATGAAAAAGAAAAAAGGACCATTCGAACAAAGTTTAGACAATGTAATTAATAAACCTAAAAAAATAACNACGNANGANATACCNATTACAGAGCAAAGCATAAAGCAGTTAAGCCAAGATATTAACGCTTATGTAAATCGAAAAGAGAAAGAAAGAAAACCCGTTGTAGTAAGACGGCCAGTAATTAAACAACCAAACAGAATGACTGGGCCATTCGGTTCAGACACATTCTATTTAAGATTTATAAAGGGGATTAAGGACTAATGTCTAAATACAATTCACATAACATTAATGAAAAAACTAAAAACAAATTGAACCAGATTAAAAACAAGTTAGGTATTCCGTCTTTGTCTTACTCAAAAGCGATTGACTATGCCGTTGATTATACTCTGGGGAAAGGGATATCTAATGAAAAAGAAATGGACTATCAAGGCAGTCAAAGAGCATTATCAAAAGAAGATTAAAACACTCCTCTATGAACTGAAACAAAGTCAGCATGTTATCAATGACTTCTCACAGACTAATGCTGATTTAAACAAATACATATTTGAATTACATGAGGCCAAAAACCAAATGCACAAAGACTTGCAAAAGTTTTGTCGATTGTACTATGACACTGCTAGGTCCTANAAAGCATTATTAAAGTTTCAATTAACTGCTGAAGACCTTGGANTAAAAACNGATTACTGGGAACTTCCTGAAGACGCTAGGTCAGACCAATATAAATTTAAAATTAAAAACACACTAACCGAGAGTGGGAAGGTTGTTTCAAAGGCCGTACTAACTCCAAAAAAGAAAAAGGATACTACTGATGACGGGACCAATAAATCATAAACAATACGAGGCAGAAGGAATAAAGGTTATTCCATGCTTACCAGGGCAAAAAAGACCGAAAGACTTGGGGTGGGATAAGGAAGAATATACGGGAGTTTTTGGCTCGGAAGATAACAACGGCATAAGACTAGATGAACTTGTTGATATTGATATCGACAACAAATTAGCAAAAACATTNTACGCTTACCTGGTTCAACCTTCTTCAGCAATNTATGGAAGAGAATCTAATANNGCCAGTCATAGGTTATACAAAGCAAACGACAAAGTAATTCATAAGAAATTNTCTTTACCAAAAGCATTCGATAANCTTACAAAAGATTTTCCTCATGGTAATTGNNTAATAGAAGTTAGACANGGANNGAACAAACAATCANTTGGTCCAGGGTCAATTGTTGAAGGCGAACTAGTTAAATGGAATACATACGATAAGATNTCGCCTTATCCAGGAAACATAAACGAAGATGTTTCAAAGGTTGCTCTTGCTACTGCACTNCAGATNTGCGGACCAAAAGGAACTGGAAGTAGAAGTGATTTCTTATTTACTATTGCATGTATCTTGACCAGGGTTAAATGGAAGGAAGATCAAATAAACGACTTTGTTTATACACTTTGCAGAGTGATGTATGGCAATGAAAGTAAGCCAAGAACATTAAGTAGACTTGGAACACGGGCATTTAAACAATTAGCAAAGAACGGAAGAATGATGGGCTTTGTAAAACTGAAAGATATTACTGGCCTAGATGTAAANGGACTTTATGAAATCTTCTCATGGGTAGGACTAGAGANAAAAGCAGANGAAACNAANACAATAGANTTAGTCGAGAAATATTATTACTTACAGAATACTGGATTAATGTTCGACGACCAGACTGGAGTTGAATACAAAAAAGATTTATTTAACTTCAACAATCTNTATGATTTCCCTGGTGGNAAGANTAANAANAAAGCATTNGAACACCTNCTAACANACCCAGAGTTTCAAGANAGGAAANTAATATCCAAACAGTTTTTACCTGATTANCCTTATCCAATAGCNGANNTNAAACACCATGTNCTATTAGAACCNGGAAGATATTATAATTTATGGCGTGGCTTTGATAGTGAACCCATTGAGAGAGATACAGTTAAATGGGAAGATGACGACGGCAACGAACATGAACTAGATGTTAAACAAGAGATTGCTTTTGTTAATAGACATTATGAAAGATTATTTGGCAAAGAGGAATGGCACCAAATTAGAATGTATATTGCTTATTGCATTCAAAACCCTGGAGTAAAAATTAGGTGGATACCATTAATTATTTCCCCTGAAGGAATTGGTAAAGGGGCTTTGTTAAGANTGATAGCCAACATAATGGGACAAAGATATGTTAATGAAAATGTTTCCTTCGCAGACATAACAGAAAAACATTCAACAATTGTAGTGGGTTCTCTGTTCTGTGCTTTAAATGAGGTATCAATTGACGGCGGTCAATATACAACGAAACGAACTGTCAGTGCAAAAATCAAACCCTTTATCAGTGATGACTTTTTAAATATCAATGAAAAAGGAAAACCAATTTATAAATACCTTAACAATTGTAATGCCATGGCTTTCTCTAATGATGAAGATTGCTTACACATAGACACTTCATCAAGAAGATATTTGGTAATTGTTGTTAAAACTTCAGTAAAAGAAATTGAGAANATGACCGACAACGGGGACTTCAAAAGACTTTGGAATGCTACGGATAAATTAAGGGACGACTTACATTTTTACTTTAAGAATGTAGAGATTGACGACGAAGACCAATACCAAAAGAGAGCACCTAAAACTAAATCTTTATTAGGAATGATTGAAGACTCTAAACATGATCTTGTTGGGGACCTGGACTCTTGCTTACAAGACAGAGAACCACCTTTTGATGACAGACACTTCAAAGGATTTATTAGTCTTAATCAATTGTTGTACTTCATAAGAGTTAATTGGAAAATTCATGCCTCACGGAAAGTTGTTAAGCGTTGGTTGAAAGAGAACGGCAAAGAGTGGGAACCAGGGAAACTCACTAGACAAATAGTTATGAAAGATTCTAGGCCCAGAGTTTATTGGCTTGATGATGAAGGTATTAGAAAAAACTTACCTAATCTAACTGAAGGGCAGTTAGGGGAGTTAGCAGATACTTACACACCAACAGACTACCTGGAACACCAGAAACTAGATTACAGAATGCTGAAGAATACTAAATCTTATGATGACATGACTGAAGAACAGAGAGATCAATCAGAAATTAATAAGGTTCGTCGTGCTACTCCATACCTGGCTAAACTTGATTTTAAACTTTTAGAACAAATCTACCAGATGAGAAAAGACACTTACGACGGAGTTAATACAAGTAATAAAACTCCAATAGAAGATATCCAACAGATGAACAATGTTAAACACGAAGTTTTTAAGAGAATTGATAAATGGATTAAAGAAATCCAGAAGAAGAGCGAAGGGAATTATTGATGAAGAACTCTAGTAGAAAAGCAAAAGGAAGATACTTNCAGAATATTGTTAANCAAAAGATCATGGACCTTTATCCTGCCCTTACTAGTGATGATNTNCGTACTTCAATGATGAGTGANNCNGGGGCAGATGTTAAANTNACTTCAGCNATGGCCCGTAANTTNTTTCCNTATTCAATCGAATGTAAGAANAGNCAAGACTTTAAACAGTTATATAATTACTGGACCCAGACTAAAGGACATTCNAACCTNGAACCACTACTTGTTGTTAANATGAACCGAGAAAGACCTTTAGNAATTATAGACCTGGAACACCTATTTGAATTGGTTAAGGAAGAGGAATGATCTCTCAATCACTCAATACTTTTTCAAACTTTCAAAATTACCCTTTACAGATTCAATTAAGGCGTAGAACCAGAGAAGATAAAAATTTAGTGAGAGGTGAGGGTAATCTATTACCTTCGAAAAAAATCAAACCACCTATCAGACCAGGAGTCTTTTTGTGTTATAAGGTTAATAAAGTTATGGCAGATTTAGACGAATTTATTTTAACAAGAAAAGAAATTGGCAAATTGCTAGGTATTTCGCCAAATGCTGTTCGTATGAGAGCAAGAAATGGCAACCAAGATAACTTGGAGTATCGAAATATTGGTGGCAAAATTCTNTATAAGCGACCGCGTGCCAACCAGGATATCAGACCACCTGGGCGTTGGTATGGAAAACAAAAAGAAATGGCCAGTGATCCGCGTTCCGTTAGCAATTCAAAATCATCAAAGGACTGGAAAGACTGGAAGAAGGTAAGACGAGGAGTCACTCACATAGGCGAAGGTAATTACCCTAACGAGGCAATGAANTATCACAATGAAATGAAAATACTTGCCCGAATACAGAAAGAGGTCCCTGAACATGTTGTTAAGAAACTACCACAAGGAATAAGACAGGCCGAAAAATTGACCAGGGAACTTGAACAAAACCCAGGTAAAAACTTCCCNGAACCAAAGTATTATGGTGGAATGCTACACCAGGCAGGAAGAAGATATCATAAGTCCATGACTGAAACGAAAGAGATGTTTTACCCTAAAGCCAACTCTAATTCTTTTTTCATTCAAGGTAATGGCAAACCAAATCCTTCAAGAAGATTTACTGGATACGACATTGGTAATACTTATGATGACAATGTCGAAGTGAGTCCAAAGCAGAGTTATGAAGAACCTACTAGATTCAAAAATAAGATTGAGGAGTCAATTTATAGAGCAAGAAAAGTATTGAAGAAAAACCCCTATTAACCTATATTACTAAAATCATTAGTAATATCTCGGGCTAGGTGCTTGATCAACACCGACGCCCTTAAACAAAAAACTGTCTTGCATTAGCCAAATAACAATCAACACAAATAGACCCAGTAATTCTCTCATGTTCAGAGAACTCTAAAACAAAGTCCGTTCGTTTAATTGGTTTATGATGAGAGCAGAAAATACACTTATCCGTGAGCCCTGGTTCTTTTGGCTTATTCCAAGTACTATGTGGTTTATACCAACCCATTCCAAATAAATTTTTTATAAAATTTTTTACCTTTCTAATCTAAACATAACTTATTTTTTCAGGGATTGATTCAAAAAACTTATCCATATTCACAATGTTTTAGGGACCCCTAACTGTGTTTATCTTTGTACTTACAGTCAGAGTAGAAGATACTCCTTTCAAGATTTAGGGGTGTAGGGGAGTCTAGGAACAACACACATTGAGATTTGAATGGGTCCCCCATTGGGAGGACCTCGGACGAGCGAGGCCGAAGGCCGAGCGAGTCCATAAGTAGAAACATTATTAGAACGCACCGAAGGATTAAAACAATTCACAATTTGTTGGGAATCCTAGATTTTCAGGGTCGAAGTATTGCGACCAGTCCTTGGATTTTATCTAGTAAAATAAATATTGATTCAACACAAACCAGTCCCTAGACCAGTCCTTGGTGTACATTTAAAGTTTATGTTCAATTTGAGTCGAAGTGTTTTTGACTCCAAAGCGTTGTGTATCAACGATTATCTCTGGAGGCCACGCCCAGAATCGAACTGGGATAAAAGGATTTGCAATATTCTGGATTCACAATATCCGTTCTCTCTGGTACTCTTCAGCACTCTACGAATTGTTATATCAATTGATCTAATAATTCTATGAAATTATAAGGGTGCTATGAGCGATAAAACTAATGATGACAAACTGGGTTCTCAACCAGTCCTAGAGAAGGATACCAAAACCAGTCCTTTGAAATTTACGGANTATTCNGTTCANAAATTCACTTCNAACTTNNTNGNNANNAACNNNAAAANNNGNNCNAAAGTTTTNACTNCATTNGGGTTTAAATCTGGGTCGNTAAAAGGNTTAGGTTTATTTCAATGGTATNNCTACNAAAGCAAAATTCTTTACNAGAAGANTACATTTAAAAACTACTGGNANAGACTTCTATTGGTATGTCGGAAATGTTGCAACAATGTCATGCAAAGAGTGTGAAGAGATAATTACTAAAACTTACAAAACTCATACAGACGATAAAGGTCATTGGATAAAAGACCCTAGAAAAACAAAAGCAGATGAAGACAGAGTTATAATTAAAAAGCAGATTGAAGAAGACGCTAAATTAACAATCAATGAAGTTATTGAAAGGATACATGAGGCGGAGTTTCCAAGAGCCAAAATGCCTGGACGATTGGACCATAAATCAGCGAAGGTTCATTCCCGATTCCTGATTGGTTATAACAAGAGATATCAGCATTTAGACTTTGTTAATGATTTGAAGGGTAATGGTAAAATAGTCTTTACTGCTAACTATGATCGAAGAGTTGCAAAGCCAGATTCCTGGAAAGATTTATTTGGTAAATATCCACCTGGAACTGGTAATATAAAAACCTTCACAGAGAAGTCTATTTANGACCAGGATTTAGGTAAAACATTTATAGCCGATTTAACTGAACAAGATGTGGTTGATTATATAAATAAAAAACCTCGTTCTTATGGTTTCAAAGTGAACATGAAAAAAGCGGTAGCCGTACTCTGGAATTATGCCAGAGAAGAACGGCTATTAGGACCAACACCTAAAAACCCAACATTATTTTCAATCAAAAAGACTGAAGAAGAATCCGCGTTCAAAGGTTCAATATACAATAACAAAAGATTTACTAACGACGAGTTAAGTCAGATATGGGGTGTTATGTATGATGACAGAAATAACTATCCATTCCAAACTGAATGCACAATGTTATGCCAGGCCACTGGATTAAGACCTGAAACTGCAAAGCAGATTAGAAGGTCCATGGTCAAAGTTTCGGAAGGCATTATCCATTTACCTAAAGCAATATTGAAAGGTAAGAAGAAGGACATGGAAATAATAATNACTCAACCCGTTCAAGTAATCCTGGACCTGGTTGAAGAGCAAAGAAAGAAAAATGCTAAATACGAGTTTATTCCTTGGTTGTTTCCAACGACTAGAGTTTCATCAAAAAAGACTGGCGATAATTACTATGCTAACTCTCATCACACTAGACTATCCACGCTCAAAGGTTGTTGGGAAAATGTTAGAAGAAAACTGCCTGATTTAGTTGGTTCAGCAAAGACATTTAGAAAATCATTTATAAGAATATCTAAACTAGAACTTGGAACTAATGCTAAAGTTAAGGTTCTCTCTGGNCATACCCAAGACTCTACAATCGATACTTACTATGACAAACACGATAGGGCAGAGGCGATTGAGTCAGCGAANAAAGTTTCTAAAGTTTATTCATTTATTAAAAAAGCAAAGTAAGGTANTATTGCTCCAGATATTACTATGGGAGCAAAAAAAGGAACTATTCCTCAATCAGTTGAATACCGAAAGAATTGGAAAACAGTTGCATTATTTCTTTTTGGAATTATGTGGAAAGCCAATGTTGATAGTAAAGGNAAAATAAAACATGGTCCTGGTAAAGGACAGAAAGCCAGTAAAAGGGATATGTGTATTTACATGGCGGAACACATGAAAGAGTTTAGAAAAATGTGGTTGCTATTACACCCAAAGAAAACATATCCGAGCAAAAAAGGTTTCCCAGGTAATAACGCAAGAAGAAGACTTGGAATAAGTTTTTATAATTCACTCATCAAAGATAATAGAAGATTCAAAGATACTGCCGTTCTTATGAAAGCAGTTAAAGGTTCTGGACTCCCGATTAAAGTATGGGACAACCTTGGTAAAAAACAAACGACCATGAAACTCTAAACCTTGGCGACCATTAATTAACTTTAGCGACCATTCTATTTACTTCAGCGACAATAGTAAAAAATCGTAAATTCTCTTACATGATTGTTATGTTTAACAAAGATAACAATTCAGGATTACCATTCGTTAGCGAGAAACAGTTAATCGCTATGCAACCAATACCTGCCTCAACATTCTACAAGTTTAAAAGTGAATGGGTAAGTAAAGGTCGATCTTTGACAGAAATGGGAATGTTCCACATTGAGGGTTCAGGAATGAACTACTGGAATGTTCAGAAATATTTTGAGTGGTTAGTTAAATATAAAATCAAACAACCTGCCGTCTTCAATTATGAGAAGGAAGACCAGGTTAAAACTAAACAAACAATTCTCGCATTGAGAAGAAAAGGATATAGAACTAATGAAAAAGAAATATAAGAAAAAGGTTCCTAATTTTTTGCAGTTGCAAATTTTATGGAACATCTATTTGGACTACCATTATACAATGGACCCAAAAGCAGGGTTAGAAGACTGGGACCAAGTCTTCAATGACTTTTTAGAAAAGCCAGAAGAAACCTTGGAGTATTGGAAACACTTTACTAATTGGGACCCGCCAATGAAACAAGGCGAAGAGAAATTCGATCAATACTGTCATGAATGGGAANTAAAGTTAGATCAGTTNNNAGAGAAACTTCCTATTACAAAAGAAGAATCNAAANTAAGTGAGGTACCAAATGTCAATTGAGAAATCTTTGACTGCAAACGGGGACGATAATGTCGTTCCCTTTGTTAATCCAAATGAGAAACCTTGGTATGAAACAGACGAAGGTAAAAAACTAATAGCAAAGTCAGATAGGTCGGAACTAATTAGTATCCTTGGTGGATTGACGGGACAGTCAGAGTCTTATTTTAAAAAGATGAAAACTAAAGACCTCATTGATGAACTACAAAGATTTGCTGATTTTAAAATGGCCATGAAAGAAGGTGGCTTAATTACAAACTACAAAAAAGATTTGAGGAAACCATGACAGATAATCCAAAAGTAATGTTCAACCAGGGCGAAGGTAAATTTACTGCAATGGACCCTAAAGANGATAACCTGGTAAATAAAATTTATAATTCAAAAGACCCAGTCAAAGAGGTTGATAAACTGGTTAATGAAACTAAACCTGCCTCATCAGTTGCAGAGTATTACAAACAACAATCAGAAATAAAAAAATTCAATTCNTTNGANAGGTCCACATATCCTTCAGACCCGAAACAAAGAAATAGATTGAAGGCCATGAGTACTTGGGACGCCATGAAAGAAGTTGCAAAAGAAGAGGCGAGGAAAGGGAACTACAAAGATTTAAGAGAGTTAAGAAAAATAGAGAGGAACGCAATGAAAAAGAAAAAAGGACCATTCGAACAAAGTTTAGACAATGTAATTAATAAACCTAAAAAAATAACNACGNANGANATACCNATTACAGAGCAAAGCATAAAGCAGTTAAGCCAAGATATTAACGCTTATGTAAATCGAGAGAAAGAAAGAAAACCCGTTGTAGTAAAACGGCCAGTTATTAAACAACCAAACAGAATGACTGGGCCATTCGGTTCAGACACATTCTATTTAAGATTTATAAAGGGGATTAAGGACTAATGTCTAAATACAATTCACATAACATTAATGAAAAAACTAAAAACAAATTGAACCAGATTAAAAACAAGTTAGGTATTCCGTCTTTGTCTTACTCAAAAGCGATTGACTATGCCGTTGATTATACTCTGGGGAAAGGGATATCTAATGAAAAAGAAATGGACTATCAAGGCAGTCAAAGAGCATTATCAAAAGAAGATTAAAACACTCCTCTATGAACTGAAACAAAGTCAGCATGTTATCAATGACTTCTCACAGACTAATGCTGATTTAAACAAATACATATTTGAATTACATGAGGCCAAAAACCAAATGCACAAAGACTTGCAAAAGTTTTGTCGATTGTACTATGACACTGCTAGGTCCTANAAAGCATTATTAAAGTTTCAATTAACTGCTGAAGACCTTGGANTNAAAACNGATTACTGGGAACTTCCTGAAGACGNTAGGTCAGACNAATATAAATTNAAAATTAAAAACACANTAACCGAGAGTGGGAAGGTTGTTTCAAAGGCCGTACTAACTCCAAAAAAGAAAAAGGATATTACTGATGACGGGACCGATAAATCATAAACAATACGAGGCAGAGGGAATAAAGGTTATTCCATGCTTACCAGGGCAAAAAAGACCGAAAGACTTGGCCTGGGATAAGGAAGATTATACGGGAGTTTTTGGCTCGGAAGATAACAACGGCATAAGACTAGATGAACTTGTTGATATTGATATCGACAACAAATTAGCAAAAACATTTTACGCTTACCTGGTTCAACCTTCTTCAGCAATCTATGGAAGAGAATCTAATAAGGCCAGTCATAGGTTATACAAAGCAAACGACAAAGTAATTCATAAGAAATTCTCTTTACCAAAAGCATTCGATAAACTTACAAAAGATTTTCCTCATGGTAATTGNNTAATAGAAGTTAGACANGGANNGAACAAACAATCANTTGGTCCAGGGTCAATTGTTGAAGGCGAACTAGTTAAATGGANTACATACGATAAGATNTCGCCTTATCCAGGAAACATAAACGAAGATGTTTCAAANGTTGCTCTTGCTACTGCACTCCAGATTTGCGGACCAAAAGGAACTGGAAGTAGAAGTGATTTCTTATTTACTATTGCATGTATCTTGACCAGGGTTAAATGGAAGGAAGAACAAATTAACGACTTTGTTTATACGCTTTGCAAAGTGATGTACGGCACAGAGAAAAAGCCAAACACATTAAGCAGACTTGGAACACGGGCATTTAAACAATTAGCAAAGCAGGGAAGAATGATGGGCTTTGTAAGATTGAAAGATATTACTGGCCTAGATGTAAATGGACTATATGAAATCTTCTCATGGGTAGGACTAGAGAGAAAAGCAGACGAAACAAAGACAATAGAATTAGTCGAAAAATATTATTACTTACAGAATACTGGTTTAATGTTCGACGACCAGACTGGAGTTGAATACAAAAAAGATTTATTTAACTTCAACAATCTTTATGATTTCCCTGGTGGTAAGAATAAAAAGAAAGCATTTGAACACCTACTAACAGACCCAGAGTTTCAAGACAGGAAACTAATATCCAAACAGTTTTTACCTGATTATCCTTATCCAATAGCAGAGATCAAACACCATGTTCTATTAGAACCTGGAAGATATTATAATTTATGGCGTGGCTTTGATAGTGAACCCATTGAGAGAGATACAGTTAAATGGGAAGATGACGACGGCAACGAACATGAACTAGATGTTAAACAAGAGATTGCTTTTGTTAATAGACATTATGAAAGATTATTTGGCAAAGAGGAATGGCACCAAATTAGAATGTATATTGCTTATTGCATTCAAAATCCTGGAGTAAAAATTAGGTGGATACCATTAATTATTTCCCCTGAAGGAATTGGTAAAGGG
>FUFK010057245.1_pt1 | contig 18310 bp, 16 predicted proteins | sample 1021851 | NCBI WGS metagenome assembly FUFK01 (sample SAMEA51879418, study PRJEB19060) | metagenome
AATCTATTCCATTTGCAAAGATTCTCTTAGTACAAATATTCATGATCTTTCCTTTCAAAGATTAAAAGAGGATACATTCAAACAGTGTGAAAGCATTTCACTAGATAATGCTGTAATGGAAAAAACAAGTTTAGGGTATGTTATACCTCTTAATGCAGATTGGAGTGATGTTGGGAGTTGGGATTCATTATGGGAAATTTCAGAAAAAGACAAAGATGGCAATACTAAAAATGGGAAAATATATACAGAAGATACAAGAAACTGCTTTATAAAAAGTGAGAACCGATTAGTAGTAGGTTTAAATATTGAAGATCTAATTATCATTGATACTAATGATGCTTTACTCGTAACCAAAAGAGATTCAAGTCAAAAAGTTAAAGATATTGTTTTAAAACTTTTAGATTGCAATTTAAAAGAAGCTAAGCATCAAAAAAAGGTATTTCGTCCATGGGGAAGCTATATATCTATTGCAGATGGTTTAAATTGGCAGGTAAAAAAAATATTTGTTAATCCAGGTGCATCTCTCTCTCTTCAAAAACATAATTACAGAGCAGAGCACTGGATAGTAGTTTCAGGAGAAGCAACTATAGAAGTTGATGAAAAGAAAAAAATACTAAAAAAAAATGAAAGTACTTATATTCCCTTGGGACATAAGCATAGATTATCAAATAAAGGTGATGAACCTCTAACAATTATTGAAGTACAAAGTGGTTCTTATTTAGGCGAGGATGATATTATTAGAATTGAAGATTTTTATGGAAGAAAGTAAATTTTTTGTTCAATTAATCTATCTTAAATATCAATATTTATGGTAGAAAGTTCTAAGAAATTTTATAATATAAAAACTTATTTATATTTACTTGTCACTAGTTCTTGCTACAGGTGGCCTGGGATTTATTGGTAGTCACACCTGTATAAATTTAATTAATAAAGGCTATGACGTATTGGTTGTTGACTCATTGATAAATAGTCATGAAGATATTTATCTTAAAATATTAGATATTATAAACTTAAACAAAAATCCAAATAGAGGAAATATTTTTTTTAAAAAAGGAGATCTCCTCAACAAGTTATTTGTCGAGCAAATTTTCAAAGAAAATATAATAGATACTGTAGTACATTTTGCAGGTTTAAAATCAGTTGAGGAATCAGTTAAATATCCCCTTAAGTATTGGTATACAAATATCAATATCACAATAAATATCCTTAATACTATGGAAAATTATAAATGCTATAAATTTATATTCAGCAGTAGTGCCACTATTTATAAAACTGTAAGGTCAAAAAAATTAGTAGAAAATCATCAAACGATTCCATTTAATGCCTACGGAAATACAAAGTTAAGTATTGAAAGAATTCTTGAAGATATGTATTTAAGTAAGAAAGGTAAATGGAAAATTATAAACTTAAGATATTTCAATCCAGTAGGTGCTCATCATTCAGGATTAATAGGAGAAAATCCAAACCAAAATTCATCTAATCTTTTTCCATTAATTGCAAAAGTAATTTTTGGTAAGAATAAAATACTTTCTGTATTTGGAAATGATTGGCCAACAAAAGATGGCACTTGTATTAGAGACTATATTCATATAGAGGATTTAGCAGATGCACATGTTAATGCTATAAATTTTTTGGAAAACAATAAACCTCAGATCAAATCTATAAATATTGGTACTGGTTTAGGAAGCAGTGTATTAGATGTTATAAATACATATTCTAGAATCAACAGAATAGAAATTCCCTATCAATTTAAAAAAAGAAGAAAAGGTGATGTTCCTTATTTAGTAGCTGATAATAAATTATCTAAAAAATTATTTAATTGGCATCCAAAAAAGAACCTAGAAGTTATGTGCAAGGATAGCTTCAACTTTTTAAAGAATTTATATCAATAAATATCTAAATAAATTAAATTTCTAAATCAATATTAAATTGACAATCAGTTTTTTAGTAACTTTAAATATTTAAAAATTATAAATTAGAAAGAGGTTTTAAAATTGATTTCTAATGGCTCAACAATTAATTTATAAGTAATATTTCAAAAAACTAATCCCTATAGAACAAGTAATAATATTTATAAAATAAAACAAGATAACTGTATCTTTATGTTTTAATCCCATATCCATAAATCTATGGTGTAAATGCCTTCTATCAGGATTGAAAGGTGATCTACCTCTTAAAATTCTTATTAAGATTACAAATGCCATATCAAAAATTGGTAAAAACATAATAATTATTTGGGATATAAACGTCATAAAAATAGTATTTTGTGATGCAATTAAAATCTCAGAACGTATACTAAAAAATGCGAGGATAGATCCTACTAGATATGATCCGCTATCCCCCATAAAAATCTTTGCTGGATAAAAGTTATATATAAGAAAACCAATATTAGATGATATGATAATTGCTAAAATTATAAGATCAGAATAATTTTCATGTGTAAGAAAATACAAAGAATAACCAAGACAAAATATTATTGAGGAACCACAAGCTAATCCATCAAGACCATCTAACCAGTTGAAAGCATTTACTATACCAACAATCCAAACTACTGTTAGCAAATAACTTATTATTGGTGATATTTCTGCATTATTTAAGCTCTCAATAAAAGGAATATTTATTATATCTATTCTTAATCCAAGAAACCAAGTAAAGGATGCAGCTAAAATTTGAAGTATTAATTTTTTTAAATTAGATATACTTAAAAAATCCTCTAAAACTCCTATAGAAAAAAATAAAAAAGTATTGAATATAAATATTCTAAAGAAATTAAGATATTCAAAATTAAATAAATTGAAAAAATAAGATATTATTGTTGATATAAAAATACTTAGAAATATCGCAATTCCTCCTAATCTAACTATTGGAATTGAATGAGATTTTCTAAAACTAGGTTTATCCAATAAATTGTTATGGAGTCCAAATTGATTTATAACTGGTACTAATTTAAATGATGTAAAAAAACTAAATAAGATAATTGGAAATATTATAAAACTCATAATAAAATAATATTTAAATATAAAATTTATGAATTAGGGATTTATTAATACTTTAATATTACATTAGTTAGTATGTACAAAGAAATAGATTAAATTTTTTTTATATTCAAAAATTTTTTTTTATTATCAATAAGATTTAATTTGAAATTTTTTATGTAAGATTGTTTTATAGATTAATTTTATATAATTTTGGGAGAGATAAGTATTTCAAATTTAGATAGTTCTAAAAGGAAAGGAATAATAGTGGCTGGAGGTAAAGGTTCTAGACTTTACCCAATTACTAAAGCATCATGTAAACAATTATTGCCTGTTTTTGATAAACCAATGATTTATTATCCTTTAACTACTTTAATGATGGCTGGTATTCGAGAGGTTTTAATAGTAACAAATAAAATCGATTTGGAAATATTCAAAAGATTGTTAGGAGATGGAGGAGAATTAGGAATGTCAATTGAGTATGCTGTACAGCCAAATCCAAATGGCATTGTTGAAGCAATTTTAATTGGAGAGAAATTTATAGATAAATCTCCATTAGCCTTAATTCTAGGAGATAATATTTTTCATGGAGCATCATTGATAGAAAGACTTAAATCTGTTTCAAAAAAAACTCATACATCAACAATTTTTGCCTATCATGTTTCAAATCCAGAAAACTTTGGAGTCGTAGAATTTACAAAAGAAGGTGAGGTAATTAATATTGAAGAAAAGCCAAAAAATCCTAAAACAAATTTTGCTATTCCAGGTTTATATTTTTATGATAATTCAGTTTTAGAAAAATCTACTAAAATCAAACCATCAATTAGAGGAGAATTGGAGATTACAGATCTAAATAAATTATATTTAGATAATAAAAATCTTAAAATCGAAATTTTAGGGAGGGGAACTGCTTGGCTTGATGCAGGAACATTTGAATCTTTATTTGAAGCATCTAGTTATATAAAAAGTCTTGAAACTAGACATGGCTTAAAAGTTGGTTGCCCTGAGGAAATAGCATGGAGAAATAAATGGATTGATGATGAAAAACTTATCGAAATAGCAATTCCTTTACTTAAAAGTGGATATGGAGAATATTTATTGAAATTACCTGAAGAGATTTCTTTAAATTTTTAAGATGAAAAGAGTATTAATATCCGGTGGAGCAGGTTTTATAGGAGGATGTTTAATAAGACGTTTACTTAAAGAAAATAAATATGAGATTTTTAATTTAGATAAAATTAGTTATGTAAGTAATTTAGATTGGCTTAAAAAATACAATAATTTAAATAAATATCATTTATTAAATGTTGATTTAGTTAATTTTGAAGCTACAAACTTAGCTATTAAAAATGCTGATCCAGATATAATAATTCATTTAGCAGCTGAAAGCCATGTAGATCGTTCAATTAAGTCTCCTAAAAATTTTATTGATAGTAACATTACAGGTACATTCAATATTCTTGAAGCATCAAAATTACATTGGAATAAATTATCTGATCAACGCAAAAATAAATTTATTTTTTATCATGTAAGTACAGATGAAGTATACGGATCCTTAAGCAGCGAAGGATATTTTTCTGAAAATTCTCCATATAATCCAAATTCTCCATACTCTGCATCAAAGGCAGCTAGTGATCATTTAGTAAATGCATGGCATAAAACTTATAATTTGCCAACTATAATAAGTAATTGCTCTAACAATTTTGGCCCTTGGCAATATCCTGAGAAATTAATTCCTCTAACAATAATCAAAGCACTAAACTGGGAGAAGATTCCAGTTTATGGAGATGGGCGCAATATTAGAGATTGGCTTTTTGTGGAGGATCACATTGATGCAATTCTTTTACTTATAAAAAGTAGAAAGATAGGTAAAAGTTTCTGTATTGGGGGATATGGGGAGAAAAGCAACTTAGAGGTGGTTAATTCCATATGTAAATTGTTAGATAAGTTGAAACCTAATAAAAACTCATATTCAAATTTGATTAATTTTGTTAATGACAGACCTGGACATGATTTCAGATATGCAATTGATTCTTCACTTTTAACTAATGAAACAGGTTGGAGACCAAAACATTCATTTGAAGATGCTTTGATAAATACAGTGAATTGGTATATTAAAGAATTCTTTTAATTAAAAAAAATAAGTTACAGTTATTTGAATTAACTTTTTATAAATAGTTTTTCTCCTTTAAAAACTTTTTACATATTTCTAATATTCTTTTCGAAGAATTACCATCACCAAAAGGATTTATTATTTTCGACATTTCACTATAAACATTTTGATTTAAAAGTAAGTTTGTTACTTCATCGACAATCGTTTCTGTTTTTGTTCCTATTAGTTTTGCTGTTCCTAACTCAATAGCTTCCATTCTCTCGCTGGTATTTCTCAAAACTAATACAGGCTTGCCAAGAGAAGGTGCTTCTTCTTGTATTCCTCCAGAGTCAGTAAGAATTAAGTAGCAATTCTTCATTATGGCTATCAGTTGTTCGTACTCAAGGGGTTCAATTAATAAAACTCTTGGATTATTTGATAATAAATCCTCAAATGGTTTTCTAACCAAGTTATTTTTATGCATTGGAATAATAAAACTAATATCAGAATGTCTTTTTAATAGGGTTTTAATTGCAATTGAAATCTGTTTTATATTTTCATCCCAATTTTCTCTTCTATGAGCTGTGACTATAATAATCCTTTGATTTTCCCAACTAATTTTTGGAATAATTGGCTTTTCAACTTTTGGAGAAATCATNAGGAGTGCATCGATAACAGTATTACCAGTTATGAAAACATTCTCAAAAATTCCAGAGGAGGTTAAATTATCCTTTGCTTTTTTTGTGGGGGCAAAATGTAAAGTACTTATTTGAGAAATTAGTCTTCTATTGGCTTCTTCAGGGAAAGGGTCTCTTAAATTATTCGTCCTAAGTCCTGCTTCTACATGCCCAATAGGAATTTTGTCATAAAATGCTGCTAGAGCACTTGCAAATGCAGTTGTTGTATCTCCTTGTACGATTACAAGATTAGGCTTNTTAAAAATGAATTCTTTTCTTAAGCCATTAATTATTTCTGATGTTATGTAATTAAGTGTTTGTCCTTTTAAATGAATATCTAAATTTTTATCCTCCCTAATTTCAAAGACTTTCATTAAATTGCATAACATTTCTCTATGTTGACCAGTAAGAATTATTCTGGTTTTAACTTTTTTATAATTTTGAAAAACTTTTATTACTGGAGCCAACTTAATTAATTCAGGCCTAGTTCCAATAATTATCGTAATCAATGGGATATATTTGTTGTCCTTTTTTTCTTCCAAAATTTTTAAAAAATTAATTTTATCCAAATAACATTTAATTATAAATTAGTACTTTATAAAATTTTCATTTTACAACAAAAAATATCCTTTTCATTAAATTGGTATTTTTTAAAAAATTTTAAAAATTAGACTAAACCTGCATGGAATTGATATCGAAAATATAATTTTCAAATATCAATTTTTATCTATTAAGAAAAAGAATTCTATATTCTATTACAATTTAAATTAAAGATTGTACTGAATTATTTTAATTTACTTTTTTAAAATAATAAATTAGAATTATGAATATTTTTTTTGTAAACTTATCGTAATTCAAAAAGCAATCATATCAATGAAAAATCTACCTTATAACTAAGATAAAGAATCATCTAAAGATAAAAAATGGATTTATCGAATAAAGATTATGTTCTTGAATTATTAATTAAAAAAAATAAATTAAAATGTCACTCTCAAAATGCAAGTTATTAAATATTCCAGAATTCATTGACCAAAGAGGAGCTTTGGCATTTGTTGAAGGGGGTATAACAATTCCTTTTGAAATAAAAAGAATATATTATCTCTACAAAGTCCCCGATAGAGAAGAAAGAGGGAATCATGCTCATAAAAAAATGGAGCAACTAATTATTCCTATTACAGGATCCTTCAAAATTATTTTGAATGACGGAATAAATAAAAAAGAATTTTCTTTAAATAATCCATCTGAAGGATTATATTTATGTCCAATGATTTGGAGGAAACTTTATAATTTTTCGAAAGATGCTTCATGCCTTGTTCTTTCATCAACTAATTTTGATGAAGATGATTATTACAGAAGTTATGAAGAATTTCTGAAAGATGTGAAATGAAAAAAGAAATTAAGTTTTTAGATCTCAATAAAGCTTATATTGAAATCAAATCTAATATTGACAATGCTATATCTAGAGTAGTATCAAGTAATAATTTTATTCTTGGTAATGAAGTAGAACAATTTGAAAATAGTTGGGCTAATTACTGTCAGTCAAAATATGCAATTGGTTTAAGTAATGGTTTAGATTCCTTAATCCTCGCTCTTAAAGCAATAGGTATAGGAAGTGGTGACAAGGTATTAGTCCCATCTCATACATTTATAGCGACATGGTTAGCAATAATTTCTGTAGGTGGAATTCCAATTCCAATTGATGTCAATCAAAAAACTTATAATATAGATTTAAATAAAATTGAGTCATCCATTAATAAAGATGTGAAGGCAATTTTGGTAGTACATTTATATGGTCAACCTGTTGATCTAGATGGAATAAGTTTAATAGCAAGAAAATATAATCTACTAGTAATTGAGGATGCTGCCCAGGCACATGGGGCCTCATACAAAGGTAAAAAAATTGGGTCGCATTCGGATTTAGTTTGTTGGAGTTTCTATCCTGGGAAAAATCTTGGTGCTTTTGGTGATGCAGGAGCAATTACAACTAATAGGGAAGATTTGGCTAAAAAAATAAAAATACTAAGAAATTATGGCTCTGTAAGTAAATATCAAAATGAACTTATTGGTTACAATAATAGACTTGATGAATTACAAGCTGCTATCCTTTCTGAAAAATTAAAAGTTTTGGAAAAATGGAATGAGAGAAGAAGGAGCATTGCACTGCTTTACGAAAAAGGTTTAAAAGATACAAATATAATTACTCCAGTAATTCAAGAGGACTCTATATCTTCATGGCATTTATATGTAATAAGATGCGAGTACAGAGATGATTTACAAAAAGAACTTAGTAAAGAAGGTATTCAGACTCTTATACATTATCCAATTCCCCCAATATCACAAAAATCAATGAGATTCTTGAAATTAAATACAGATAATTATCCCATAACAAATCAAATAAAAAATTCTATTTTAAGTCTCCCAATAGGTCCACATCTTAAAGAAAAAGAATGTGAATATATCATTAAAACTATTAAGAATTTTTCATTAAGTTAATAAATTATGAGAAATAACAATCAAAAGGGATTGATAAGCGTTTTTAAATTTCTATTTAATTTTGTAGATAAAAAGAGAAAAAAAGAATTAGTCTTATTAACTACCACAATGATAATAAGTGGTCTATCAGAAATTTTTTCAGTAATTTCAGTACTGCCATTCTTGGTAGTTTTAACAAATCCAAATAAAGCCTGGGAATCTTCTTATATTGTATTTTTTGCGAATATTTTTGGTTTAACCAAAAATGATAATTTAATTTTACCAATTACTTTTCTTTTTTTAGCAGGAATTATTTTCACTGCATTTATTAGGTTATATAATTTTAGGCTAAGTATTCATATTGCTGCTGAAATAGGCAGTGACCTTAGTTGTGAAGCTTATAGAAGAACAATCTCTCAACCCTACAGCGTCCAGCTTAACAATAATAGTTCAGAAATAATTGCAACCATAACAGCGCAAGTACAGCAAACTATTTTTGCCATGTGCTCATTTTTGGAATTAATATCATCTACTTTTATTTCTATATGTTTAATTTATAGTCTCCTCATAATTAGCTGGAAAGTTGCTATTAGTTTAAGTATTGCTTTCATTTCTTTATACATAATTTTGGGTAAAGTTACTAATCAAAAATTACACAACAACAGTATTATTGTTTCAAAGGCAACCAAAAATCAATATAAGGAATTAAGGGAAGGTTTTGGTTCTATTAAAAATGTATTACTTGATAGATCACAAAATTTACTAGTAGATTCTTACAAAATAACAGATAAACTCCTAAGAAAAAAAACTGCTAATAGTCAATTTTTAGCTGCTTTTCCAAAATATTTGTTTGAATCATTAGGCTTATGCATAATGACCATTTTGGTCCTAATATTATCAATATCAAACAGAAATGGAATAAATATAATCCCATTAATAGGATCATTTACTTTAGGAGCTCAAAAAATACTTCCATCTTTACAGCTTATTTTCGCAAGTTGGGCGGCAATTAAAGCCAGAGTAGGAGAGATGAAAAGTGTTATAAATTTATTATCACAAGAAATACCCAAGGAATTGATTCAAAAAAAGAATTATAAACCTATAAATTCTTTTAATGAAATTCGTTTTGAAAATATTTACTTTAGATATCAAAATTCAAAAAAAGATATTTTTAGAAATTTGAATTTAAAAATTAAAAAAGGAGAAAAGGTTGGAATATTTGGAGATAGTGGAAGCGGTAAAAGTACTTTTTTAAATATATTAATGGGTCTTGAGAAACCAATTGAAGGAAAATTGTATTTAGATGGAAAGAACTTATTTGATAAATCCAATATTGAACTTTTGGGCAGATGGCAGGCATCTATATCTTTCGTTCCACAAGAAATATTTATAAGAGATAAATCAATTGTCGAAAATATAGCATATAACGTTGATCCAAATTTTATAATTAAAAGCAGAATAATTAAAGCTGCAAATAAAGCTAGTATCTCAAATTTTATTGAGGGCCTTCCTCATGGTTATGAAACTATTTTTGGAGAAGATGGTAAAAAACTAAGTGGAGGTCAACGTCAAAGAATTGCAATTGCTAGAGCTTTTTATAAAAGATCAAAAGTTTTATTAATGGATGAATCAACTTCTGGTTTAGATTTAGAGACACAGAGCAACATAATGGATACTATTAGTAAACTGGATCAAAATACTACAGTTATTGTGATTTCACATAGTAAAGAAGTCATGTCATACATGGATAGATGTATTGATATTACAAATATTTAGATAAAAAAATGCAACTATCTTCAATAAATAATTCTAATTAGGAATAAATGATACAATTAAATTTAAATTAATTCTAATTAGAAAAGATTTGAATAATAGCCTTTTTAACCAAAAATCATATTTTTATAGGTTTAACAGATTATTCAATGAAATAGAAAAAAATAATATAGACCTTAAAAATAAAAAAATATTAGATATTGGATGTTCATACGGTTTTTTAGAAAAAAAATTAATAGAAAAAGGATGTTCTAGAATAGAAGCTTGGGATCTGCAAGAACCAATTGATAATAAAGATATTTATAGAAATAAATGGGAACATAAAATTGTCAATGCTGAAAATGAATGGCCAGATCATGATAAGAAGTTTGATGTTATTTTTGCTTTAGAAATTATTGAGCATATGATTGATACAGATAAATTTATAAAAAAATGCAAAAATAAACTAACGCCAAATGGTTTTTTAATTATTTCAACTCCAAATATAGCTTCTTTAAGGTCAAGAGCTAAATTGGCAATCGGAAGATATCCTTGCGCAATGGAATATCGTAATGTAGACCATCACGTAAGAATGTATACTGTACCAACTTTAAAATCACATTTATCAGAGTATGGTTTTAAGGTTAATTCCTGTACAGGGATAAATTTTTTACCTATAAAGTGGCATAAAAGTAAAGTTTTAGAAATTGTGTCTGAATTCCTAGCAGATAGGTTTGCGGAACTTTGCGGATCTTTTATTTTAATTACAACTATAGAAAAATAAAAAAGAGAGGAAAATTAATTTAATCAACCTAAATATATTCAAATTTATGCTTTAAAATCTCATTTATCTTTGAGAGTTCCTTAATTTCATTTGGGATAGTTTTTTTAATTTCAACCCTACTCATATTTTTACTAGTATAAAAAAGATTTTTTAATGACTCTTCCTGAATAAATAGGAAATTATTATCCGAAAATAAGTCATGTTCTGGAAACTTATTTGATAAGTAAGTTCTATAGTTTTTTGATGAAACAAATTCTTCAAAAGAAATTATTTTTATTTCCCTTATCTTGGATAGTTCTTCTAAAAAAATAAGTCTTTGCCTTGCCGAATTAAGTGCAATTTCTGTAACGTACTTTAATCTAAATATTAAGTCTAAACTATCATTCTTTTTTTGCTTAATTGTGTTTACGAACCTGTTGTCATTATCATTAATAACATGAAAATCAAGAGCAGTTAATAATTGATCTATAGGATTTCTAGTCACAACAATATAATTAATTTTATATTTTTTTTGATTTTCTAATTTGTAATCTTTTATCTGAAAATTAATTAGATTATGACAGTTATGAAATACTTTTTTTTTAGAAAGAATTGAATATAAATAAATCAATTCCTCGAAGTCGATTTTAGTTTCTGATAAATTATTTCTGTTAAAGAAACGATTCACAAATATTTTGTTCGAGAGCTTGATAATAGAAATCAAACTTTGAAGAGAATGTTGCCAATCATTAGATATTTTATGAAATTCTCTATCATTTAATTTTTTTAATAAATTTCTTTTTATAGGTAACTTAAGAATTGAAAAAAAAATATCTTTACACCTAAAAATTATATTTAAATAGCACTTAATTAAATTTAACTTTGATATTGTGGTGGCGAGATTTAACAAACCATATTTTGATCTATACAAATCAAAATCACCAAATTGAACACAAAAATTATTATCTTCTAACGCATCTAAAACCGCATTACTTCCTACATAAAATCCACCTATAGTTATGTATATATTATTTTTCATTTAATTTAATCAAATTTTTTTAAGTTAGAAAAAATACACATCAAGGCTAAGACTTAATGCAAGCTTATCTTAAATCGAATATTAAGACTATATTATTTATAAATACTTATTTATATTGGATTTAAAATGAAAGGTTTAGTAATCGTCGGATTAGGTGAAACAGCAGAATTAGCTCATCAATATTTTACTTATGACTCCTCCTATAAAGTTTCCGCCTTCTCTGTCGATGCTGAATATATTAATTCAGAAAAGTTTCTCAATTTACCCGTAGTAGCAATTGAGAAATTATCAGAATCCTATCATCCGAATGAATACGAAGCATTTGTGGCAATAAGTGCGACAAAAATGAATAGGTATAGATCTGAAATATATAAAAGAATTAAAAATCAGGGATATAAATTAGCAACATATGTTAGTTCTAAAGCCTTTTTATGGAATAATACGGTTGTTGGTGAAAATTGCTTTATTCTTGAAAATAATACACTACAGCCATTTACGAGAATAGGAAATAACGTTATTATTTGGAGCGGAAATCATATAGGCCATCGCACAGTGATAGAAGATAATTGTTTCATAAGCTCTCATTGTGTTATCTCGGGTTTTTGCAAAATTGGAAATTCCAGTTTTTTGGGAGTTAACTGCACATTGGAGGATGGGGTAGTCGTGGAGGAGGATACTTTCGTTGGTGCAGGGGCGATAATAAGAAAATCAACAGATATCAAAAGCGTGTATCAGGCACCTGCTACTGCAAAAGCCAAAATAGATTCTCATAAATTATTTAAAATCAAATAATGAAGTGGATAAAGAAAGGTCTTATTCATGCCCCAAGTAAAACCAAATGGTGGAACTTGAAATATAATATTTTGCCCGTTCCAATCTATATAGAGAACGACAACATAATTCGAATATTTTTTGGTACTACTGACAAGAATAACTTTGGGAGAATATCCTTTTTGGACTTAGATGCTGAATGCCCTTCAAGAATCTTATATGAGCATGACTCGTATGTATTAGATGTTGGAGAAGATGGTACATTTGACGATTGTGGTGTAGTCCCCTCCTGTATTCTTAAAGTCAATGGGACATACTTTCTTTATACAGTTGGATTTCAGAGAACAATCAAAACTCCATATATGTTATTTGCCGGTCTGGCAAAGTCTAATAATCTTATAAATTTTGAGAGAGTTTCAAAAGCTCCGATTCTTAAAAGAACAGACAATAGATATATTTCCCAAGGTGCCCCTTGTGTGATTTTTGAAAATGGTACTTATAAAATGTGGCATTGGTATGCAAACGAATGGATAAGTGTAGATGGCAAGCAATTCATGGATTACCACATCGGTTATGCAGAATCTGATAATGCTACTACGTGGGAAATGCATCCTGACCCTTGTATTTGGCCACGTAAGGAATTTGGAGAGTTTGCTGTAGCAAGACCGTGGGTTTTCAAGAAAAATGGTATTTACCATATGTACTATTCGACTAGATACCAAAAAAAACTCTACAGAATTGAATACGCTACCTCAATTGATGGGAAGGAATGGAATCGTGATTATGAACCGCCTTTTGATGTTTCAAATGAAGGTTGGGACTCTGAAATGATTTGTTACTCCTCGATTGTATCTGCTTCGGCAAAAACGTATATGTTTTACAATGGGAATAATAATGGGGCATCAGGTTTTGGTTATGCCGAATTAGTTATTTAAGTAATGGAAATTGTTAGGTATTCTAATGAGTTGCGCAATTTATGGAATGAAAATCTAGTCCTTTCAAGAACGCCACATTTCATGTTTCATCGTGATTATATTGAATATCACTCAGATAGATTTGAAGATTGTTCTTTTATTTTTATTAACAGGAAAGGCAAAATAGTTGCTCTTTTCCCTGCAAATATTGATGGCGAAATCATATTTAGTCACCAAGGATTAAGTTTCGGCGGTTTAATTCTTTCTAAAACAGCACTCTCTATAGATGTGCATGAGATTTTTTCTGTTCTAATAAGTTGGATAGCCAAAAACACAAGTGTCAAAAAACTTATTTACAAAAAAATTCCTGAAATTTATTCGACGCAACCAAATCAAGAAGATTTATATTATTTACATAAGTTAGGTGCATCTATATTCAGAAGAGATTTATCTACAACAATCAATTTAAATGATCCCCTCCCATTTCAATCAATGCGTAGAAGATTGGCACAGAAGGGGGCTAAAGCAGATTTAAAAATCCAGAAAAGTACTCCGTCTGAAATTTGGCCTACTCTAGAATCAGTTCTCTTTGAAAGACATAATGTAAGACCTGTACATAGCATGTCAGAAATGACATTGCTGAGAAATTTATTTCAAGAAAACATTTTTTGTTGGGCGGCTAAATATAAAGAATCTGTTTTATCATGCGTCATAATTTATGATGCTTGCTCTGTTGCACATGCACAATATATTGCTAATTCAGAGTTAGGTCGATCATTTGGAGCTTTAGATTTTCTTTTTCAAGAGTTGATTGAAATCCATTATGCTGATAATCTGTTTTTCGATTTTGGCATATCTTGTGAAAAAGAAGGTACTTATTTAAACCAAGGCCTAATTAATCAAAAACAAGGATTTGGAGGGAGAGGAATTGTCCATGACTTTTATGAGTTAACTATTGAAAGATAAACCTAATTTATCTTGATTTTTTTTTCATAAATTTACTCTTTTTTATCAATTTATAATTAAGCTTTAACAACTTATTTCCTATTTATTTTAATTAAAATCAAAGACAATTGATATGTTTTGCTATGTGAAAAGTTAAAATATTTCTAGACATTTATTGTATTAATTGAAAAATGAATATTTTTAAAATAACAATAATTTATTATTAATTATGCCCATAATAGATAACAAGAAAAAGATCATAATACTTTACACGAGATTATCTCCACACTCGTACTCTCTTTTTGAAAATATGCTTTTAAATAAATATATTTCATTAGAGATATTTGCTTCATGTGGAAATGATATTGGTAATTACTTTGAATATCCAAATAGTAAGTTAAAAATTCATTNATTAGTTTCTAATAATCTAAAAAATTTTAAGAAAATATTGATTACTTTATTTCAGCAAGATGTAGAAGCAATTTATATTAGTGGTTGGCAGTACTTAACTTATATTTTTTGCGTTTCTTTTATACGCATTTTAAGAAAAGAAGTAAGAGTCGTTTCAGGTTTTGATGATATGTATTTTCCAAATAAATTTAAACATAAATATCTTTTACCATTATTTGGAAATTTTTTTAGATTATTAGCACCATTCGCATGGGTTAGTGGCCACCATTCAAATTTATTTGCAAAACAAATGGGATATAAGAATACTGAAATAATTCCTAATCTTTTATCTGCACCAAATGATTATAAATATGTTGATGAGCATAGTAATAAATTCATATTTATTGGAAGAGAAGATTATGTTAAAGGACTAGATATTTTAATTGCAGCTTGGAAAATATTTAGAAAGGAATTTAAAAACTGGAGATTAGAAATAGTAGGGACAAAAGCTTATAATAATAAAAAGATTGGTATATATTCGCATGGTTATAAAGATCAAAATTTTATTACAAGATTATTGTCAAATGGCGGCGTAGGAATCGTACCAAGCAGAAGGGACCAATGGTGCGTAGTCGTGCATGAATTCTTATCTTCTGGTATTCCAGTAATAGTTTCTTCCAACGTAGGATGCATTCCAGATTTCTTTAAAAATGATTACCCTCTTAAGTTTTTTCAGAATGATTCTTATAAAAATTTATTAAAAATAATGAGATTTGTAGCAAATATGGAAAAAGATGAAATTTATTTTTTAAAAAAATCTTGTTATAAATCTTCTGAACTTTTTTCTAGTAAAAAATCTGCCGATACATTTATTTCTTATGTCTTAAATGGATATAAAAATGAAAAATAAATATTTAATTATTAATTGTTTAAGAACTATATCCGGAGGAGGTATAGTCCATTGTTTAGAATTATTGAAATATTTAAATACGTACAAAAAAAATGATTTAAAAATAAAAATATATTGTCATAGTTTATTAAGAGAAAAGATTTCAGAGCGATATGATTCTACCAATATCAACATTATTAGTAATAAATATTTTGATAATACATTTGTTAGTTTAATTGTCGAGTTATTTTACTTTGGTTTTTTATATGGATTAAGAAAAGATACATNTCTTTTAAATACAGATGCATCATCACTTTACTTATTCAGAAACCAAACGAGAATGTACAATGATCTATTGGCTTTTGAAAAGATTGGCTATAAGACTGCGTATACTGAAGGTATTTATTCGATTTTGAGGTTAATTTCAATTTTCTTTATTCAAAAATTAGGACTATTAATTTCAGATAAAGCCGTTTTTCTTAGTTATTTTTCTAGAAATTGCATAATAAAAGGAATCCCACAGTTTTTTCTTCCTAAGATTAAAGTGATACCTCATACAACACACAAACTTATATCCAAAAAATTTTTTAAGAAAGCAAATAATAAACTTTCGAATAAAAAAATCATAAAATTACTTTATATTTCACCATTCTATGAATATAAAAGACAATATGAGGTGGTAAAAGCATTTTATTCTTTATTAGAAAGGGGTTTGAATTTAGAATTAACTCTTGGAGGAGGCGAGAAAAATACAAATTATGCAAAAAAATTAATAAAAAATATAAAAAATAATAACCATTTTCAAAAATTAAAAGTTTTTGGTCCTCTTACTCATTCAAAGGTTTTAAGTTTGATGCAAGAGTCTGATATTTTTATATTTAATTCTGCTTGTGAAACATTTGGTATTACTCTCTTAGAAGCCGTGTCATGTTATTGTCATGTTATATGTTCAAAATCCTCCGCATTGCCTGAAGTTTCTAAAAATCTTAATAATATTTATTTGGTGGATGGTTCTAATATTGATTATATTGCAGAAAAAATTCATTGGATAATAACAAATAACCCTCCTCTTAAAAGTATTAATATCAATTCTTTTCCATCTTGGGAAAAACTAGAAGATGAATTAATTTCCTTTGTTCTTGGTTCAAAATTTAATTGATTTTTATGAACTTGAATATATAAAAAAAATTATAAAAATTTAATTATGCAAAAATCTTATAAAAATGAAAATAAAATTGACTGTTTTGTTTTTACATATAATTCCTCAAAATTTATTGAAGCTACTATTAAATCATTATTAAATCAAGAAAATGTTGAATTAAACTTGAAAATATTTGATGACTCTTCAAATGATAATACTTTAGAAATTCTAGAAAATATGAATAAGAATAAAATTTTTGATGTAATAAAATCAAAAAAAAATAGAGGTATTGTTAAACAAATGGCATCGTCGTTAAAGTATATAGAATCGAATTATGTTGTAATACATTCAGGCGATGATATAAGTCATCCAAAACGTTTTTTTCATCAGTTAAATGTATTAATTAATAATCCTAATGTTGTTTTTCATCTTTGCGATTTAATTGTTTTTAATGAAGACACAATACCAAAAATGCATCAATTAAAAAACCTTAAAGGAAAAATATCTTTTTTTTCATTACAAGATGTTTTGGATTGTAAAACAATTATCAATGGTACTGCAATGTATAGGGCAAAGAACCTAAAAAAGATTAAACTTTTTAAAAATTTGATTTCAGATGATCCTCAGCTTGGTTATTTAACTCTTGAAAATAATATCGCCTCAAAGGATGAATTCCCTGGATATTATTACCGATTAAATAGCTCCGGATATTCATCTAGGATAATGGAAAAATTACTTTCAGAACATTTTCAATTATTAGACTATTTTCAATCTAAAGGATATATAACAAGAAATTCCAATTTGCTTTTGTATGAATCATTTTTAAATTATTATGCAAATTCAAAAAAGACTCTTTATTTTCAATATCTTTTTAAGCATTTTCAAAAGTTTAAGAAAATTGCTATTTTGAAGACTTTTATAATTTTTCTTATTCCATATGGAATCATAAATAAACTCCGTAATTTTAAATATTCACTCAATATTTAAATACATTTTTTATGGTTATTATTTCAGAATAAAATTAAATGATTACTAAATACTCAATAGTATTAAGAAAAACAGTTTTTTGATAATTCTGATATGGGCATAAATATGAATAAGATCATATATATTTTTAATTTTTTTATTTATTGTGTAATTATAAATGAAAAATTTTTTAATCAATTTAGGATTATTATTCCCAGTGAATCAAAATAAAAGAACTACAAAACATATAGGCATTCTGTGTGCAATGCCAGAAGAAATTGGTTCAACAATTAATAATCTAGAAGATGTTGAAATTAAAACCTATGGGGATCTAGAAATTTATTCTGGAAACTGGAAGTTCCCTGAAAATTATTCAAAACCATTTAAAGTCAGTTTGTCTATTGTATGGAGTGGTTGGGGTAAAGTTAGTTCTGCTAGGGCATCAACAAGATTAATAAGTCATATGTTTAATGGTGTAAAGATTGAACTTTTATTGTTTCCTGGAGTAGCAGGAGGAAAAAATT
>FUFK010040482.1_pt1 | contig 18305 bp, 16 predicted proteins | sample 1021851 | NCBI WGS metagenome assembly FUFK01 (sample SAMEA51879418, study PRJEB19060) | metagenome
TGAAACGTGTTCTGAACTAGCAAAAGTAAAGCTAGACCTAGCCAAAGAAGAACTAGACAAGCAAGTGCATGATAAGCAGCTAGTTCGTATCTTGAAGTGCGGACAGCTTCACGCATCAGGCTACATGATAAACCCTAAGTCTAAGTTCGCATACATCTGCAATGATGTAATCAATATACGAAGTTATGTAAAAGCTAATTCTGAAAAATTTAAGTAGCTAGTTTAGACGCCACACGTACAGGTATGTGAACTCTAGCTACCTTTATTATTATCCATCTTTTCTTTTACATTTGCGACTTCTTTTTTCAAAACTTTAGTAAATATTTTCTTAAATGTTTTCTTGATAAAAGCTAATACTGATTGCATAGCAATCCCCCCTACTACGCTTGCTACTGATGCAGTACCCGCAGCGATCACAGAAGATGCAATGACCTCTGGTGCAGGTATTGGCATTTCACCGAAAAATGGTAGATTAAACGTAGCTATAGCTTCTTCAGTTGATAAAGTTTCTTTGGTGTTTGGCAGGTTTGTCGGTATTGACTCTGGTGTTACTTCTAACACTTCCTCCTTTGAAGATGCTTTATCTTCTTCAGCAGAAGATTCCTGACCTCCCAAACCCGACTCTACCTGTTCCAGACTTGGAAGAAGTAGAGGATCTAGATAAGGTTCTTCCACTATCGGGGGATAAAAAATTGTTGTAGGTGGTACTAAGATATAATCTGTATCAGGTAGATCAATCTCAGGTATATCCATTATTTTGTTTTACGTTTTGTAGTTTTCTTTTTTTTGTTTCTTAGTAACGCAAAATCTTTTGCAGATATTTTACCATCTTTGTTTTTGTCTAGTTTTGTTTTTTGATTTTTACTAAGACGCATAATTAAAATAACGATTTACTTTACCTTATATAAGTTTTTGTTATAATTCAACTAACTTCACTTCCATTTCGACCTTTAGCAGGGTTGATTTGTAAGTTAAAAGTGCCAGATACGTCTGATAACACTTTTACGTCATGGATAAGAAGTCTGTAAACCTTTATTATTACTAAAAAAATGGCTAACGCCACAGTATCAAGGCTCGGTCTTGTAAACAATACTGGAACAGATTTTGATGCTCTGTTTCTTAAAACGTTTTCAGGTGAGATCCTAACTTCATTCGCTGAGAATAATATTTTCAACGAATCAATGCACACCGTTCGTTCTATTGCGAGTGGAAAATCAGCACAATTCCCTGTATTAGGTACAGCTACAGCAGCGTATCATACAGTTGGTACTCCTTTGGTAGGAGCAAACCAAATTAAAGCCAACGAAAAGATCATCAACATAGATGATCTATTGATATCACAGGCTTTTGTAGCGGACATAGATAGTCTTAAGAACCACTATGACGTTAGACAAACCTATAGTTCTGAATTAGGAAAGGCTTTAGCCCGAACATACGATCAGAACGTAGCAAAGGTAATTGCAAATGCTTCTAGAGCTTCTACTACTCTTAGTGGTGGTAATGGAGGTATTGTTCTAACTCTTGCTTCTGGTAATACTGCGTCAGCAAACGTTACTGGTGACGAGTTAGCAGCAGCTATCTACGACATTGCTCAGACATTTGATGAAAGAGACATTCCTACTACAGATAGATTCTGTAGTTTTACCACCTGCCGAGTATTACAAACTTGCAGAGTCAGCAACAAGAACAATAGATGTTGACTTCAATCCAGGCGGTAACGGTTCATTTGCATCAGGTAGAGTTCAGCAAATTGCTGGTATGCCTGTAATGATGTCTAATAACGTGCCTCAGAGTAACGTAGGTTCTAACCCATCAGGTGCAAACAACACATACTCAGGTGACGATAGTAAAACTATTGGACTTGTATTCCATAAATCTGCTGTTGGTACAGTTAAATTAATGGATATGACAACTGAGATCTCAGGATCAGACTACAACTTAATGTATCAAGGTACATTAATGGTTGCTAAGTATGCTCTTGGTCATGGAATCCTAAGACCAGAAGCAGCAGCAACAATTAAATTATCTGCTTCCTAATTTACAAAAATGGGGTATCTTATTATTAGATACCCTTTTTTTTATGCCACAAGGTAAAGGAACTTATGGTAGTAAGGTTGGCAGACCAAAAGCCAAAAAAACTACTAAAACAACTAAAAAAAAAGTTAAAAAAATGTAGCCATGCCTAAAAAGAAACTTGGTCTATACGCAAACATCCATGCAAAAAGAAAGCGTATAAAAGCTGGTAGTGGTGAAAAAATGAGAAAACCAGGATCTAAAGGTGCGCCCACAGCAGCTAATTTTAGAAGAGCAGCTAAGACTGCTAAGAAAAGATGACAGTAGCAGCTACCACAGAATTAGAAGCAATTAACGTAATGTTAAGTGCGGTAGGAGAAGCACCTATAAACTCTCTTACAGGCACGTTACCAGTTGATGCAAGACAGGCACAAAGTTTTCTTAATGAAGCTAGTAAAGAAATACAAAGTGAAGGTTGGTCATTTAATTATGAGTATGACGTAGTTCTTACTAGGGATGCAGGTAATAGTGTTGCCTTACCTACAAATGTTTTACGTGTAGATGTAAGTGTTGCAAATCATCCTGATATAGATCCTGTACAAAGAGGTTTAAAATTATACGATAGAAAAAATCATACATTTTCTTTTACAGAAGATCTAAAAGCTGAAATAGTATATTTTTTAGCGTTTGATGAACTACCAGAACCAGCGAGAAGATATATAAATTTAAAAGCTGCAAGAGTTTTTATAGATAGAGTTTTAGGTGATGATGGATTACGTGGATATACACAACAAGACGAAGTAAGAGCAAGAGCAGTATTATTAGATTCTGATGCTAGTATTGCAGATCATAATGTTCTTACAGGAGATCCAGCAATATCAGGTAGATTTGGTACATTTATGCCACATAAAGCATTAATTAGGTAACTATGGGATTAGTATCTAGAGCTATACCTACTTTATTAAGAGGTATATCACAAGCTGCGGATGCGACAAAACAAGCTGACCATGCAGATTTACAAGATAATGCAAACAGTAGTCCAGTACAAGGATTAACAAAACGTAGTGGTTCTCAGTTTGTTACTGCTATTAGTTCATCTACATTAGGTAATGTACATATACAAACTATAAATAGAGATACAACAGAAAGATACATAGCAATATTTAGCAATGGTAATGTCAAAGTTTATGAGCTTGATGGTACAGAACTAACTGTTAATAAACCTGACGGTACAACATATTTAAATACATCTAATCCTAGAGATCAGATAAAAACAGTTACTATTGCTGATTTTACATTTGTTGTAAATACTAGCGTTACAGCAGCTATGGACACTACTTTGTCTCCTGGCAACATCACGCAAGCTGTTGTATTTGTAAATCAAGTCTCAGATAAGACTACATATACTTTGACAGTAGATGGCACTACAGCAACAAAAGATACGTCAAGCGATAGTACATTAAGTACAACAACAGTTGCTACAGCACTAAAAAACGGATTATCAGGATTATCAGGATTTACTATTGCACAAAACGGTGCTGTATTACATATTAAGAAAAATGATGGAAGTAATTTTTCTATAGATGGTACTGATACACAAGGTAATTCACATCTTACGGTAGTTAAAAACTCAGTACAAAGATTTACAGATTTACCTACAGTATCGCCAAATGGCATGGTAGTAGAAGTTAAAGGTGATGAATCAACTAATTTTGATAATTACTACGTTAAGTTTGTTACTAATAACGGTGGTGCATTAGAAGAAGGTCAATGGGAAGAAACAGTAGAAGCTGGCATAACTTTTAAATTTAACTATGACACTATGCCACACGTTTTAATACGTCAGGCAGATGGTAATTTTAGATTTGCAAGAGTAGATGGCGATACATATACAATTAGCGGTACTGATTTTACTTTGCCTAAGTGGGGTGAAAGAACTGTTGGTGATTTAGAGTCAGCACCTAATCCTTCTTTTATAGGTACAAATATAAACAATGTATTTTTCTTTAGAAACAGATTAGGTTTTCTTGCAGATGACAATGTTGTTTTATCAAGAGTAAGTGAGTTTTTTAATTTTTTTCCAGAAACAGTTTTAACTGTTGTAGATTCAGATCCTATTGACGTAGCTGCATCACATACAAAGGTTGCAATATTAAAAAATGCAGTAACTATGGGTGAGCAATTAATTTTGTTTTCAGATCAAACACAATTTGTATTAGCAAGTTCATCAGATTCTTTAACACCAAAAACAGCTAACGTTATAGTTGCAACAGAGTTTGAGAGTAGTGATCTTGTTGCACCTGTTGGTTCTGGTAGTTCTATATATTATTTAACAGATAAAGGGCAGTTTGCAGGTGTTAGAGAATATATAACACAAGAAAATGCAGCTATAAAAGATGCAGCAAACATAACTATACACGTACCAAGACTTATACCAGTAAATATATTTAAGTTTGCAGTATCTACTAATGAAGATGTTTTAGTATTACTTGGTTCTGATAATCCTAATAAGCTATATGTAAATAGATGGTTGATAGGAGATAACAATAGAAAAATACTTAATTCTTGGTCAACATATACATTTAATGCAAGTAGAAGCATAAAAAATATTGATTTTATAGGTACAGATATGTTTATTGTTTTTGAAGAAGCTAATAAAGTTACTTTAGAAAAAATACCATTTGAAGCAAATTTTAGAGAAACATATGCAGATTTTGAATATCATTTAGATCACAAGGTTACAGAAGCTACTACTGGTGTAAGTGTTTCATATAACTCAGGTACAGATGTTTCTACATTTACAGTTCCATACAGATTAAGAGCAAAAATGACTGTAGTAGGTAGGTATCTTAATATAGGAGAAACTAGCACATTTGTAGATACACAAGGTAATACAAAAAATTTGAAGCCTGGACAAGTTTTATTGACTGCTAATGCTACAGACGGATCTACATCAACAATTACAATAAGTGGTGATTATAGAAATAGTAAATTTATAATTGGTGAGTCATACGAAATGCACTATAGATTTAGTACGCAAAGACTTACACAAAGTAGTGGAGGTGGTAATCAAGGAGAAGTAATTAGTGGTCGATTACAATTACGTAATTTTTATCTTAAGTTTGAAGATACTGGATTTTTTAAAGTAGAAGTCACACCACAAAATAGAGATACAAGTATTCATAAATTTACTGGTAGATTTTTAGGAGCAGCTTCTAGTGCTATAGGTCAGATAAATTTAGAAACAGGTACATTNAAATTTCCTGTTATGAGTAGAGCAGATAGGGTTACTATAGACGTTAAAAATGACACGTTTTTACCTACACAGTTAGCTAGTGCAGAATACGAAGCACAGTTTCACGTAAGGAGTAGAAGGATATAATGGGTTATTTAAGAAAGTCTAATAACAAGGATCTAGATTATGTTATAAAAAACATGAGAGTTATAGACAAAATAGAAGCATTTTATCAAAGTGGCCAAAGTCCAGAAGATGCAGTAGCTTATAGTTATTTATGTAGCAATATTACTATGACAGTTGCAGGTGATAACGATCAACCTATGGGATTATGTGGTGTAGCAGATAATAAATGTATATGGTTTGTTGCTACAGACGAATTGTACGCAACAAAAAAATACAGAATACAACTTATTAGAAAAGGTAAGGAATGGGTTGATAGTTTATTAAAAACTCACGATTATTTATATAATTATGTGTATAAAGAAAATACAAATGCTATTAAGTGGTTGAGATCTATGAATTTTAATTTTATAAATTTACATAAAGAGTTTGGTTATCAGAAACAACCTTTTTATGAATTTATGAGGATAGTATAATGTGTGTTTTTGCTGCCCCTGCTGTTGCTGGTGCTGCTGGTGCTGGTACTGCTGCAAGTCTTGGATCTGCTGCTGCATTTAGTTCCGCTTTTACTGCTGCACCTTTAGTAGCTGCACCTGCTATAACTTTACCTGCTGCAACTTCAATTTTTAGCCCTGCTGCTTTTGCTGCTGCTGCACCTGCTATACCTTTTGCTGCTGGTTTATCTGCACCTTTAGTAGCTGCACCTAGCAGTTTTCTTGGATTAGGTGCTGCTGCAAAACCTTTTATGGCAAGAACAGCATTAAATTTTGGTACAAGTTTGTTATCAGGAATAAATCAAAGAAGAATTGCAAACCAACAAGCACGATACGCATACGAAGCTGCAAGACGAGGTGCGGAGGCTGCTGACCTTGCATTTTCTAGAGAAGTAGAAGCCACAGCATCTAGATTAAAAGAAGAAAGAGCTAGTGCAGCACAACAAAAATTAACAGCTACTATAAAAGGTATGAGGGCTAGAGCAGCAATAAGAGCAACAGAAAGATCAGGTCTTACAATAGATTTATTATTACAAGATGCAGAAAACCAAGCTGCTAATCTTAGAGAAGCTATAACACAAACTATGGACACACAAGTAAGACAATATTCTAGGGATGTACAAGCATTTGAAGCTAAAAGAGATAGTAGAAGAAATCAACAAGTCGATTTACAAAATCAAGCGTATATGAACGCACAAAAAGCACCTACACTACTAGATACTATTGCACAAACAGCAAATCAAGGTTTACAAGATTACACAACCCTTAAGGCATTAGCATGACAGACTCTTACATAGGAACAGAATTTAAATCTGCAACAAGACCTAGAGATACTTTTGTACAACAAAGTAGAGTTGCTCCTGTAAATACACAAGATGCTATAGGTCAACTTGCTAGTGCATTATCAACAATAAATCCAGGATTAAATAAATTAATAGAGCAAAATATAAAAGAAAAAATTGAAGAAGATAAGGCAGAAGGACAAAGGATGGCAATAGAAGAAACTGTAGATAGTGGTGGTTTTTTAAATGTTGTAGATAATTACAGAAAGAAAAATGGTGATATAGCTGCTAATAATTTGATTGGTGGAAGTATGTTTATACAAGGACAATATGAAAGAACGAAAGCACAATTAGGTCAACAGTCATTAAAAAATGCACTAGATAATGGTTATACAAATACACTTTTGCCATATGTAGATGAAGAAACAGGAGAAACAAAAGAAAAACCTATAAATGCTTTTGCACCTAACGATCCTGTAGTCCAGGCATGGAGGGATGGCATAGTAAAAAAACATACAGATAAATTATCTGATGTAAGACCAGCTTTTCTTAACAAGCATTTTTATCCAAAAATGCAAGAACACGTTTTTAATAACGCTAATCATCACATAAAAGAACATAGAAAATATAAAATTACACAAATACAAACACAGTCAACGCAAGTTGTTACAGCATTTGCAGCTACATATTCTAAATATAGAGACATACAACCATACACACCAACAGAGTTACAACAAATAGAAGATGGTACTTTTAAGTTTGATGTAGATCCTAATCGTAAAGCATATGGAGAGGCACTAAAAATAGTAGAGGATTATGCAACAGGACTTAGAAATTTAGGTCTTACAGGCACTAATGCAAAAACAACATTTGACGTTATATCTAAATCTATTATCAATAATGCAAAATTATTAGCAAGTAGTCCTAATCCAGCAGACCAACAAGTAGCAAGAAACTTTCCTGTTGTTATGGCAAGTCTTATAAGATATGGCAATGATGGCGGTACATTAGTAAATCATCCAGAATTTAAAGAAGAGTATGCAAAGTTTGAGTATAATTTTGACGATAACGCTAGAAAAAGAATAGAAGGCAGACAGAAGTTAGGTAATACATTTGCAAATATTGAATTTGATAAAGACATGGAAAACATATGGTATAAGACTGAAGAGATAGATGGTAAGACTATTATTACTACAAGGTCAAGAGAAGAAGTACAACAAGAATTTATGAAATTACAAACAAAATATAGAACTATTATAGATAAGGTAAACGAAAGAGGTTATGCAGATAATAGTGAATTAAAAACAGATTTAGAAAAACTTAAAAATTATATGAGCTATGGATATGGATCACAAGATACAGGTATTTTATATAGTTTATTAGCACAAATACAGGCAAACCATCCTACGTTAGACGATAAAGCTTATGAAATGATAGATAGTGTACGAAAAGATATAGCTAAGCATAAAACTATTGCAGATCGTATAAACGATACAAGAACAGATATATATAAAATTACCAACCCTTATTTTGGTGTAATGGGTTTGGGTCAATATGCTAAAAGTTTTTCACAACAAAAAATAAATCAATTCACAATACAAACAGATAGATTAATTAGACAATATTATTTCAGTCGTTTGCAAGTACAGAAAGATGATGATGGATTATATTTTTATGGACATGATGCTGTTGATTTTGATACTTTCAAACAAAATATTTTATTGTCTGCACAAGTAGCAACAGGTAATCTTTCATATGCAGAAGCACAAAGAATACCTGGTTTTGTATATATGTATGACGTTACTAAAATACCTATTCCAGATACATCTTTTGCTACAACAGATGAGAAAGGTATAGAAAGCGTTACTTTACCAGGAGAAAATGATAAACAAACAAGAATCCCACAGTTTATAGGAGTAGGATCTAATACTATTAGGGATCAAAATACAGCTAATATTGCAGCACAAAAAGGTCTTACATTTAATCCAGAAGCAAGTCAAAAAGAAGGTAGAGCAGTATTTGATAACCAACCAAGATCTAATGATAATGTAGATGGCACATTTGACGATAATCAAACTATAGAAATAGAAAACGACAATACTGAAATAAATGAAACTGTAAATAAAGGTAAGAATGTAGAAGAAGAAGAAAATCTAAATGCAGAAGTAGAATTAACAGATACTAATAACGCTAATAAGGTGTCACGCAAAGTATTAGAAAAATTAATAGAAGATGGATCGGTTAAATTTAGTGCTGGTAGTTATGTAGATGATGACGGTAATGTATATGNGTCAAGCGAGCCTGTAGATATGAAAACAACTACAGGTAATAAACCATTAATAGAAAATAATAAAAACGTATTTGAGCAAGATCCTATTGACGATACTGGATATGTTAAAAATATATCTCAATCAGTATTTCAAAGATTACAACAACAAAAACTTATAAAACCAGTACAAAAAGATGGTAAGACATTTTATGAAAATGTAATGTCAGGTGAAATTTATCAAATACAAACACCGTTAGAAACTAACAATGTACAAACAGACATACCTAGCGAAGTAGAAACTGCACCTGGATTTGATTTAAATGACATACAAAACAGGTCAGAAATCCGTAGTGATGTAACTACAAACTTAGGAGGTAAAGAAGGATCATTAATTGCTATGAGTCCTACAGAAAAAAATAATGTTAAACAAAGACTGACAAAAATGATAAAAGACGTTGATGTGACAAAAATCCCACAGAATAAAATACAAGAAATGTTATTAGAAGTAGGGTTTAGTCCTAGAGAAGCAAGAATATTAGCAGCAGTAGCTATGGCAGAATCTAGAGGTGATGCCACAATAGATACAGTTAAGTCTGGTCTTGATCCTAATAAAGAAAGTGAATTTTCTATAGGATTATTTCAAATCAATATGGAAGATAGATTTAAAGAGCAAAGGTTAAGATTATTTGGTATTAGTTCTATAGAAGAATTATATGATCCTATTGTTAATGTTATGGCAGCTAAAGCATTATATGATGAACGTGGAGGAGGAGAAAATGGATTAAAAGCGTGGAGTGCATATAAAAACAATTCATACAAAGCATTTATCCCTGACCGTACACCACCTGGCTAATGACAAACTCAAATCCAAACTTCAATCCTAATATTGATGAAACAGATTCAGCAGAATCTAATATAGCTCCTATTGAACAGTTAACAGAAGATAACAAGCAAAATATAGAACTNAATAGTNTNCAAATAGAAGGTACAGATCCAAAAGGTAAAGCTATAAAAAANAGAAGAGGTAGGACTATAGGNTATGAAAATGATACNGAAGAAGGTTTTGATAAAGACGCATTTTTAGATTACAAAAANAACAACTANACAAATCCACANATAGGTAGGTCTGTTGTAAGAAACAACGAGTCAGATATTATAAGAGGTGAATTTAATCANAAAGATTTATTTGCAGAGTTCGANCAAAACATACGACCATTATCTGTACTAGAAAAAACNTTTCCTAGTAATTTACGTTTNCAGTTAACACAAGAAGANAGAAATAAATTTGCTGTAANAAAAGAAGATGGAAGTATAGATCATGCAGCTACAGATAGAAAGTTTGCAGTATTAGGAGAAAACAAATATGCAAGAGCATCTATAGCAGGTATAGCAAACATACCGAATGAACTATATAAGATAGGTCGATATATAGGTGGAGATAGGACACCAGATAATTTATATGCACTACAAGANTTAGGATTAGAANTAGAAGATGACAAAGATGATTTTGCTTATCAAACTACAAAATTCTTAGCAGGGTTTTTACTTCCATATGCAGGTCTAAGCAAGACAGGAAAGGTTCTTAGCGGTTGGAAAATGTTAAAGGGTGTAAATGGTCTAGGACTTGCTAACCCTGCTTTTAGATCTTTTGTAGCAGGTAGTATTGCAGAGACTATAGCTATAGATGCTTATGACGAAAACTTTTTTAATTTTCTTATAGATATAGATACACCATATCTAGATTTTGCAAAACCATTATTTGAGGTATTAGCTGCTGACGAAACAAGAACAGAAGATTTAGGTGTAGCAAAACTTAGACAGTTTTTAGCAGGTGGTGTATTTGGTGAAGTTTTAGGTTATGGAGGCTCTAAGGTTGCACAAAAACTTGTATTAGAACCTATTGGTTATGGTGCAAAAGCAACAGGTAATGGTGCTTTATTTTTAGCAGATCAAGGTAGTCAGGTTATAAGAAGAACTATGGATGAATTTATGCCACCTACTATTTTAAGTAAGGAGCAGATAAGAAGTAGGACTATACAGTTATTAAAAGATATAAAAGCAAATCCGAAACGTTTAGAATTTTTTAAAAAACAAATAGATATTCTTAATAATGCAAATGTTACTGAAACTGCTGGTTTTGTACCAAAAGAAATGGCAGATGAAATTACAGAACTAGATAGAGTTGCAAGAAGAGTAGAAGATTTAATTGTAAGAGGTGATCTTGTATATGCTGAAGGTGCATTAGATTTTGAACCTGATGCTGATTCAATGGAATATTTTACACAAAAAATATTTCAAGAACTTAGCGAAGGTACATTAAATAACCAGCGTTTAGATGATTTATTAAGACAACAACCTTTGCTTACATTTAAACAGAGTAAAGATCAGGCATTTACAAGAGTATCAGAACGAATAGAAGGACTACGTAGTTATAGAGGTATAGAACGTACAGAAAGGTATCTTAATAATTTAGCTAGAGATAGGGTTATAGGTTTAGAAGAAGTAGATGAAATAAGAGATTTTCTTAATTTTATTGGTAGAGAAGCATTTGACGATATTGTATTAGAACAAGATGCAACACTAAGTAGAGCAACTTTAGGTAATTATAATTTTAATAAGTCTCTTATAAAACTAAGAAATACAACTATTAAAGAAGGTCGTATGAGTGAAGTGCTTATACATGAGTTGTGGCATAGTCTTAGTAGAAACCTACCAGATAAACAATTACGAAAACTTACAGGAGAGTTTGCTAGAGCTAGAAACAAGTTTTTACAAGACCACGAAGCTGCAAAAAAAGCATTTATAGCAAAAACAAGTATTCAAGAAATGCAAGTTATAAAAAACTTAGAAGCATTTAATCAGCCAGGAAGAATAACAAGTCCAGTAAAAGTTACAAAAGAAAATTTTAATAGACTTGCATCTAAGTATTACGACAAAGAATTTAAATTTGTTGGTGATAGTTATCAGTTTTTAAATATTGACGAATACTTTGCAGTTAATATGACAAAAATGTTTGAAGATTATGTATTGGAACTAGAAACATTAGCACCAAGAGGAACATTTAAATACGTCACACAGATAGTTGCAGAAATGTTTAGAGATACATTAGCAAGTATTAGGTCTGTACTTGGATTAGAGCAAACAAAAAATATATTTAATATGTATAAAAGAAGAATGTTNAAGCAAAGACTTAGTAGATACCCANTAGAGTTTCGTAATNTAAANAAAATGCCAACAGANTTAGAAGCAACTCTNAATGCNAAAATGCCAGGTGACAAAGGTTTTAAACGACAAAGAATAAAAGCTAGATTTAATCGTAATTTATATGGTGATGGTCAAGAAATAACAATAGCTGAAAGAGTTGCAGATAACTTATTAGATCTAGATCCTAAAGCACCTTTTAGGATGACTCATGCAGAGACTATAGGTTATGCACATGGCGAGCTACCAGAACACGTATATAAGGATATAGTTGCTGCTGCTGGTGCTATGAATACAGGCAACCCAACAAAACGTTTAAGAGTTAAATTATTNAGAGCCTTNAATCTACAAAAAGAGATTATAGNTAATATGAAAACAAATATACATGAGTTAGAAAAATATGCACTTACAGGATCACAGATACCACAAGAGATTATAGATGAAGTTGCACTAGATTCTTATCGTTGGATTAAATTTAATACACCTACAAAAAAAGTTGTAAGTGAAGTTGCAGGTACATTAGACGCAATAAAATTAGTAGGTAAAGAACCGCCAGAAGGTGCTATATCTACAAAGCTAGGGAGGAGAAAGAAAGATACGTTACCTAAAGGTAATATAAAAAATCAAGTTGCAGGTACACTCAAAAGAATAGAAGAAGAAGAGTTATTACCAAAACCAGAAGAGATAGCGAAAGCTATTAGTGATATGCAAAATAGTGGTGATATAGAAGGCATACTGACATATGCAAGAAGGATGATGATACTTGCAGATGATCCTAAACAGGCTGGTCGATTTATAGCAAAAGCACCGTTAACACAAGCATTATTTAAAACTGGCAGTATTGCTAACGAATTGTTTATTAATAGTATTTTATCTGCACCAGAAACACAGATAGTAAACACAATAGGTTCTTTATTTAACGTTGCTCTTGCACCTGTAGATTTATTTTTAGGTAGTGGCATAGCTGATGCTGCACTAAAAGGTAGAGCAATAAAAGAGTTTACTGCAATGTTTTCTACCTTAGAACAAAGTTTTATAATGGCAGGTAAGGCACTTAGAGGTGGAGAAAGTATTATAGATCCACATCATATGTTAGGTGTACAAGATGGTATGAGAGGTAGAAATAGATATGCAATGCAGTTTGACAATGAAATGAATAATCCTTTTATTGCAACTATTAATTTGATTGGTAGTGTTGCAAGATTACCTTCTAGATTTCTTATAGCCGGTGACGAGCTTATAAAAAACGTTGCATTTAGAAGTCATGTAACAGGTGAATTTTATGAGCAAGCCTATAGGCAAGGGTTAAAAGGTGATGCTATGAAGAAATACATACAAGAAAAAACAAGTAGAGTATTTGATATTGTCGAAAAACATAAGTTTAGTGCAGACAAAAAGAACAAAGATATTTTAGAAGCATATTTACGAGGTATAGATTTTGCACAGGACAAAACATTTACATCACAAATAGGTGGTAGTGGTATTACAGGTCTTGGTGGTGGTAAGTTTACAAATGATGTTGCAACAATAATGAAGCATCCAGTAATGAAACCTATAGCACCTTTTGTTACTACACCAGTGAACATAGGTAAGAGTGTTATTAGAAGAGCAGGTGTATCTATACCAGGACAACCAAAAATGAACGCAACATTAGGAAGAATATTAGCTGAACATAATGACAGATTATTTAGTCCAGACATGGCTACAAGAATGAGAGCTAACGGAGAAAGTATTACAGGTGGTTTATTAATAGGGTCGTTTGTGACATTAGCTATAGCAGCAGATAATCCAGAAGCACCTATAGCATTAGTTGGAGGTGGTACAACATTTAATCCTGAGAAGCGTAGGCAAACACAATTTGGATTTAGAGAATTACCATATAGTTTTAGATTTTTAAAGAAAACAAACGGTATGTTTGGTGAGGTAGTAAGAAACGAAGATGGTAGTCCACAATATGTATATATAGATTTTATTTCTAGATTAGAACCTATAGCATCATTACTTATGCTTGCTTCTGACTTTGCAAATGTAAGTAAGTTTCAAGGTGAAGAAGATGATAGAAACTTAGCAGCTACATTACGTGTATTAGTAGGAAATAATTTAAGCAATAAATATTTTATACAAAGTGTAGGTAATTTATTTGAGTTAATGAATAATCCTACCAGGTTAGAGTCTTGGTTAAGACAACCAGCTAACTACATTGCAGCTATAGGTGCATATCCTATAGGTCTTAAAAAGAGTTTACGTAGGGCTAGAGGTGAAGATTGGACATCTACATTAGGTCAAGTATATGAAAACGGTAAATTTATTGGCAAAGGTATGGGTATAGAAAAAGGTGAATTAGATCCACAAGAAATTAGTAAAGTAGATGCTGGTAATTATGAAGAAGATTTTATGATGGGTTTATTTCCAGGTAACGATCTAGGTAGTTTAAAAACAAAACGCAAACCATTTTTGATGAACTCATTAGATATTCTAGGCACTATGGTTATGCACACTATTAATAATGATTTAGCACCAAGATTAAATCCATTATCAGGTAAACCATATGAAAACTTTGGAACAATACCTTTTGTAGGTGGTATTAGATATAGTCAAAGTAGTAAAGATCCTAACGAAATATTATTAAAAAAATATGATCTTAAATTAGTACCTGTATCAGATATTCTTAGTGAGAATAGTAGTATGGTTGTTAGTAATGTAAATCTTAAATCTAAAGAATTACATACACTAGAAAATCTTACATCAAGTATAAAAATAGATACACCTTACGGAAATAATTTACAATTTAGCCAGGCATTATATAAGTTGCAACAGACTACAGAATTTAAAACCTTTATGAAAAACTTTAATACACCACAAGATAATAGATTTCCTGATAACGAGTCATATGTAGAGTTTCAAAATCAACAAAGAAGATATATGAACAATATGATAAANNAACTNTATAGAGCTTACAAAGAGCAAGCTGTAAATGTTTTAATAGATAGAAAGCGTGGACTTTTATCNAATGACTTTTATGATAGGGTTGAAGCTGGTAATAATCGTGAACGCTTACGTATTATGAACGAGCAATCAACAAACGCTAGTGTACAAAACGTTAGCGGATTAGAAGATTTACTTAGGACTGTCTAATGGCTACTAACACCACAGCTACAGCTACAAATCATACAGGAAACGGAAGTACAAATAGTTTTGCAATATCTTTTTCGTTTTTAGCAAATAACGAAGTAGATGTAACAGTAGCAGGTGTATTAAAAACATTAGACACTCATTATACGATAAGCGGATCTACAGTTACTTTTACTTCTGGTAACACCCCTGCTAATGGTGCTGCTATTAAGTTTCAACGAGATACAAATATAAGTACAAAGAAAGTAGATTTTACAGATGGAAGCGTTTTAACAGAAACAGATTTAGATACAAACAGCGACCAAGTATTATTTGCTCAACAAGAGATTACAGATAAGTTAAGTGGTATTGAAGAAAATGCCACCGCAGACCAGACAAATGCAGAAATAAAAACAGCGTATGAAGCAAACTCTGATACAAACGCATTTACTGACGCAGAAAAAACAAAGTTACAAAATTTAGATTTAGCAAAGTTACAAGGTATAGAAACAGGAGCCACCGCAGATCAATCTAATGCTGAGATTAAAACTGCTTATGAAGCAAACTCTGACACTAATGCTTTTACTGATGCAGAAAAAACAAAACTNGCTGGNATTTCTGCAAGTGCAGGTGCAACAACATTNGTAGGTCTTGGAGATACCCCTGCAAACTTTACAAGTGCAGCAGGTAAGACAGTTAAAGTAAATAGTAGTGCCAATGCTTTAGAATTTGTAGATCAAATATCAGATGTTGTAGGAGATACTACACCGCAGTTGGGAGGAGATTTAGATGTACAAGCAAGAGAGATAAATACATCTACAGCTAATGGCAATATAAAATTGAATCCTAATGGTTCTGGTGCAGTAGAAGTAAAAGGAGATGGTAGTAGTAATGATGGTAAATTACAACTTAACTGTTCACAAAACTCTCATGGTGTAAAACTACAATCCCCTGCTCATAGTGCAGGTCAATCTTATACTATGATTNTGCCTGANAACCAGATAGCAGCAGATAAATTTTTAAAAGTAAAAAGTATTACTGGTAGTGGAGCNACAGCAGTAGGACAACTAGAATATGCAGATGGTGGNGGTGGAGCTACAGGTGGTGGCGGTGAGAAAATTTTTCACGAATCTGAAAATCAAATGGATCAAGATTACACGATAACTGCAAATCATAATGCAATCGTACCGACACCTCTTACAATCAATGCTACACTTACTGTAGGTTCTACTTCAACTGTTACTTTCGTCTAATGGCAATAGCAATTAATGGTTCTACAAACGTAATAACAGGAGTTTCAGTAGGTGGTTTGCCTAACGGAATAGTAGATGCAGATATGCTTGCTACAAATGCTGTACAGTCATCTAAAATACAAAACGGAACTATAGCTGGAGAAGATTTAAGTACTGCTGTTAGAGGTGGTGTTGCTTTAGCTTGGGTTAATTTTGATGGAACAACAAATACTGGTGGACAGTGTACTGTAAGACAACATTTAAACGTCACTAGCGTTACGGATAATGGTACTGGTGATTACACGATAAGTTTTACCAATGCTTTTTCTGATACAGATTATGTCATGGTAGGATCTTCTGGTGGTGCAAATAGTACAAGTAATGGTGCTGTATATCAATACGAACAAGCTTCTGCAAAAACAACATCTGCTTGCAGGATTCTTTTAATAAGTACATCTGGCGGTGTTGTTGATACACCACACATAGCTGTAGCTTTTTTTGGAGATTAAAAATGAGCAGAATTATTTATACAAATTCAGATGGAACTGTAAGCATCATCATCCCTACAGGTAATGTTAATGATTCTATAAAAGACGTTCCAGATGGTTTGTCTTATGAAATAGTTGAAGATTCTGCAATACCAACAGATCGTTCTTTTAGAAATGCTTGGAAACAAAATAGTAAAACTATAGAAATAGATATGACAAAGGCAAAAGAAATACATAAAACAAACATACGATTAGCAAGAAAAGATAAGCTTACTGAACTTGATATTGAATTTCAAAAAGCATTAGAGACATCAGCTAGTACTACTGATATAGTTAGTAAGAAGCAAGCATTAAGAGATGCCCCTGCTGATTCTGCTATAGCATCTGCTGATACAGAAGCTAAATTAAAAGCACAATGGAACACATCTATTCTTGGTACTTCTCCTTATAGCTAATTATGACCGCAAAAATTAAACTCAATTCAGCGTCAGGGGGAGGGTCAGTTAGTTTACAAGCACCATCATCATCTAGTAATAACAGAGTTTTTACAATTCCAGATGAAGCTGATGCAACTTTACTTACAACAAATACATCTACAGGAAAAATTGTTCAAATTGTTCAAGCAACAAAAACAGATGTAGATAGTTCAAGCGATACAACTTGGGAAGATATTGTTGGAATGTCTTTAACAATAACCCCAAGTTCTTCTTCATCTAAAATATTAATATCAGTTCATGCAATGATTGGTGTATGGGCAACTTATCCATGTCACTTAAAAATATTAAGAGGCACTACAGATATTCATAAAGGTGATGCTTTGTCTGGATTAGGAAATGCTACAAGGCTCACAGCTACTTTTTGTGATACATATAGTATTTCTGGATCTATGGTTAATTTTGAATATTTAGATTCTCCAAATACTACAAGTGCTACAACTTATAAATTGCAATGGAAACAACCTTATGCTGGTGGTTACACCATGTGGATAAATAGATGTCAGAACAATACTAATGATGATATTACATGGTCAGGTGCTAGTAATATGATCGCAAAGGAGGTTGNAGCATAATGAGTTTAGATCACGAAGCAATTTATAAAGCTTATCCAGATTGCACAAGAATTAGTGATAGTAAAGGAGCTTTTAAATCTGATGGAACAAAAATTAATCTTGAACAAAGTAAAATAGATACTGCACGAACTACATTAAATGCCGAAGCTGTTGCAGTTAAGTACAAAACCGATAGAACAACTAATGGTTCTACCAAATATGCTGCTATTGGAGATCAACTTGATATGTTGTACAAAGATATTGTTGCAGGTAAACTAGATACAACTGGAACGTGGGCTACCCACATCA